>ERZ1643249.255-NODE-255-length-66352-cov-7.089989_pt1 | contig 66352 bp, 52 predicted proteins | sample MGYA00579263_ERZ1643249 | MGnify/ENA primary metagenome ERZ1643249 (study PRJEB29033, sample SAMEA4952264) | chicken gut metagenome | biome: Broiler Chicken; feature: Gastrointestinal Tract; material: Caecum | place: Ireland | collected 2018 | study: Broiler...
TCGGCGGACTTTGACGCCGGAAAGGTATACGCCATCGTGGGCAAGTCGGGCAGTGGTAAAACTACCCTGCTCTCCCTGATGGACGGGTTGGATTTGCCCACCCAGGGAGAGGTGCTCTGCCACGATGTGGCCACCAGTCAGATGCAGTTGGAGACGTACCGCCGGGAGAAGGTGGCGGTGATCTACCAAAATTTCCGGCTGTTTCCGCTGCTCACCGTGGCGGAAAACGTGATGTACCCCATGGAACTGCGGGGGATGAGCCCCAAAGAGGCGCTGGAAAAGGCAAAAGCCTTGATTGAGCGAGTGGGACTGCCGGCCACGGTATTGGACCGCTATCCCACCATGCTGTCCGGCGGCGAGCAGCAGCGGGTGGCCATTGCCCGTGCCCTGGGGATGGAGACGAAGATCATGCTGGCCGATGAGCCCACCGGAAACCTGGATACCGCAAACGGTGAGAACATTTTCTCGATTCTGCAATCGCTCGCCCATGAAGATGGATATTGTGTCATCATTGTCACCCATGATCGCACCTTGGCCCAGAAGGCTGACGACGTCCTGGAGTTGCGGGACGGTCAGGTGGTGGGCTGAAGGAGGATGCCAGATGATTATTCGAAACGGAATCCTCAGCACGGTGCGTTCCAAAGGGAAAACGGTGCTGTTTACCCTCCTGATTTTTGTCCTGACGTTGTCGTTGGGGCTGGGATTGGGCCTGTGGAGCTACTGTACCCTGACCTTGCAGAGCATGGAGGAGACGTACACCTCCATTGCTGTGGTGGAGTACATGGGAGACCAGTACCCGGAGGAGTATGTAGCAGACGAGGCCGCCCGAGAGGCATTGAACCAGCTGGGAGATATTGATCAGGTTCCCGGTGTGGAGTTGTGGGAGACCACCAGCTGGGGGATGGCACTCTCGGATGGATACCAGCGGCGGGGTAGTACCGTGCCCTATGAGAACCAACTGGTGGTGGCGGTGTTCAATCTGGTGGCCAAGCAAGAACAGGTGTGGGGGGTGCTGCCCTCCAATGACTTGCCGGACAACTACCTGCTTTTCCTGAATGCGAATAACAGTGCGGCCACCGTGAAGCTGGGCAGTGAGATGTGGGAGAACATTCCCTTCGTGGACCTGTCTGTGGAAACGGTGGATACAGGAAACCTGCCCGATGTCTATTGTACGATGGGCACTCGAGTCACACTGGTGGACGAGACCCGAGGTGTGAACAAAGACATCTCGTTTCTCTTTGAGCAAGGGAATTATTTCAGTTATAACGCTGAGACGGAGGAACTCTCCGGTCTGTACATGGCAGATATGGGCTACATTGGCATTATTGGCGAGAACCTCTACTCCTATGAGGGAAAGAGCGGTGTTGCCATCCAGATTGATCCCGGAGACAGTGGATTTGTTCCGGAGAAGGATGGGCGGTATCTGCTGCACGGTGAAATCTTTGACAGCGGAAGCTCCAACCGAGCCATGGTGGTGACGGACTTCTATGAGGGCTGTGAAGCGTCTCCGTGGGTGGCATTTGACAGCTATGATGACCCGGTGCTCCACGAGGGGGTTTTTGCTGAGTACGCGGAAAAGTATGAGTTAGGCAACAACTATATCCGTGTGGACGCCAGCGATGACATTGGGGCGTTGGAGCCCTTCCAACAGGGAATGCTCTATCTTCTGGACGGACGATTTCCCGCCGCGGGGGAGGAAGGCGTGTGTGTGATCAGCAACGACATTGCCGAGGAGCTGGATTTGAAGGTGGGAGACAGCCTCCCGCTGTCCATGATGCAGTCCACCCTGCAGGACCCCTTCGCCTTGGAGGAGACGGGCGAGGCCCAAACGTGGACGGTAGTGGGCATTGCCAACCAGGCGGAGACCTATGAGGGACGTGTCTGGGTGCCCCGAGGACAGGAGTTTCCTCGGACGTCGTTCTTTGGGTATCAGCTGGGCCGGGCTGTGCTGGATAACGATCTGGCGGTAGAGGCCGTGGAACAGATGGAGGCTCTGGTCCCCGATGGGGTGCGCATCACCCTGTTTGACCAGGGATATTCTGCCGCAGCCCAGCCCTTACAGGCCATGGAGTCTACGGCTCAGGGCGTCACCTTTGCCTCTCTGATCGGTGTGGTGGCCGTGCTGTTCCTCTTCGCGTTCCTCTTTGTGGGGCGGCAACAGCAGGCAGTGGATGTGATGACTTCTCTGGGCACCCCCAAGGGAAAAATTCGCCTGTGGCTGCTGTCCGGCGCCACCTTGGTGTGCGGCGTGGCTGTGCTGGCAGGGATGGTGATCTCTGCGGCCTCGATGCAATTGTTGGTGCAGCTGGTGCTGAAAGCGGCTGCGGCCTTCTATGCCGCAGATCAGCGGTATAGCAATGGTGCCTTGGGCATCACGAAGGATGTGGAGATGGTCCACCAGCTGCCCCTGTGGCCCAGCCTGGTGGCAGGTGTTGTGGTCTTTGGTGTGGCCCTAGTGCTGTGTGTGGCCTTTGTGGGACAGGCGCAGCGGAAGAACACCCTGCGCCGTGGTAAAACCCGGGTGCGGGTGCCCAAGAGTACCACAAGTGTGGCAGGGAAGGGGGCCCTGCGGTTTGCCTATCTCTCTGCTCGCCGGGGCGGTTGGCGCTCCCTGGTGGTGCCGGTGGTTTCTATGGTGTTGTCTGCGTTCCTGGGCTTTTTGATGGCCACTGCCCAGGGATGGGCGGATCAACGAGCCACCCTCTATGAGAACACCACCATCACAGGCCAGTTTACCTCTACCAACGGGAGACAGTACACGGGCCTGGTCTTGGCCAATCCGTGGAAGATATGGAACTCCGGGATGCTCTCTTCCATCGAAGTCAACGTCACCTATCACTACTGGCTGGAGGGTGAGATGCCCCAATTTGCCAACAACGACTATGGGGCAGACCGCAAAGAGGCCTGGATCAAGGACCAGTCCTCCATGGTATTCCTCAACGGGCTGCAAGTTGCGCCGGAGTTTATCTACGGAGAGGTGCCAAGCGTCACCTGGCTGGAGGGGTGGGACGAGAGCTTCTTGGCCGATCCCAGCTATCATGAAAACTGGTCTCAGACGCCTTGGCCCTGTGTGGCCAGTGAGCGCTGGATGAAGGAGCAAAACTTAAGTTTGGGAGATGAGATTCCAGTCAATTGCGAAATGCTGAATGGGGCAGTCCCGGTGAAAATTGTGGGCAGTTTCAACCCGGCGGGCGGAGAGGATAATCTCTATTTACCCCTGAGCTATTGGTGTTTGCCGCCTTGGGATACCGAGGACCAGCGGGAGAGCATTCCGCCCTCTGGTAGCTTCCCCAGCGCTTGCTTTACCTTGGACTCGGCCTATCATCTGGAGGCGTTCCGGGAATATCTGGCCCAGGAGGGATATAACCAACCGGGGAGCAATGGAAGCAACCGAGTTACGGTTGTGCTCAATGACCACATCTTTAACCAGACGGTGCAGGCCTTGAACCGCTACATCACCTTGGGACAAATCCTGTTCCCAGTGCTCTTTATCCTGATGGGAGTGTTGGGATTTGTGGTGTCCTGGCTGATGGTCAACGGCAGACGCATGGAGTTTGCCATCATGCGGGGCATGGGTGCTCCTAAGAAATTGGTGTTTGGCTCCTTCTTCCTGGAACAGGTGGGGCTGTGCCTGATGGGCAGCCTAATCAGCGGCCTGGTTGTTTCCGTGTGGAGTGGACAGCCCATGGTGTGGTTGGCGATTGCTGTATTTGTGCTGTGCTATCTGGCAGGCTGTGCGCTGGCTGTGCGGACCGTGGGGAAAACCAATATCTTCGCGCTGCTGACACAGGGGGACTAAATAGGACTCATATTACCCATAGAACCATTGCTTTGAATGCTGAATTTTTCCAGATAAAATGGCGAATAGAAAAACGCTGTCTGCTCAAACTATGCTCGGATTCCAAATCCAACACAAGTTTGAAGGAGGACAACAATATGTCTAGCAACAATAGTTCTAACAAGCTGGTGGTTCCTGGTGCCCGCGAGGCCATGGATAAGTTCAAGATGGAGGCTGCCAACGAGGTGGGCGTGAACCTGAAGGCCGGCTATAACGGCGACCTCACCAGCCGTCAGGCCGGTTCTGTGGGCGGCCAGATGGTCAAGAAGATGATCGAGGCCTATGAGAACGGCCTGAAGTAAGCAATAAAACGCACAACAAAAGAAAAGGGCCTGGTGGATGCAGTGCATTCCGCCAGGTCCTTTTGGCGGTTGGAAGGAGCTTCGTTGTACCACTTGAATCATACGTTCGGGTGATTTACAGGAGATAGAAACAAGTGGTAAAATATAATACAATCCTGTGCACAGAAAGGGAGTCCAGCGCATGGAGCACACCGTTATCGTACCTCGGGCATTGAAACAGAAGATTACCTGTGCGCTGGCCCGTGGACGGGATGTGCTTTTTAGCGATCCCTGCGGCTTTGGTAAAATAACCGCGGCGGGATAACGACTGTAATGAAGGTCTGGAAGATGATGAGAAAACTGAAACTAATCGTTAGATATCATAAGAATACTGGTTGAAAACGTTTGCTTTTCTCTTAAAGGCACAAAAATTGAATTGGAGAAAAGTGTGCGCAAGTACGAATACAAATTCTCGCGGAGGAAGGAAGGCCTCATGGAGTATATTACTGTAACTGAAGCTGCAAAAAAGTGGGGAGTTTCCAATCGTATGGTGCAGAAATACTGTGCAGAAGGACGGATTGAAGGGGTTAAAAAGTTTGGTGTGTCTTGGGAAATTCCGGCCCATGCCGTCAAACCCAGAGATCCGCGGAAGGAGAGACACATAGATTCCAGAGCATATTCCTGTGAGGAAGAGGCGCTCCAGGGGCTTATGCCACTGATGAACCATCCGTTTCAACCTGGAAAGTGTTTGGAATTTATCGATATGATGGAAGATGGGCCAAAGAAAAAGATTGCTTTGGCTGAATATCACTACTTTAGTGGACGACCGGAGGAGGCCGCACAGGCGGCAGAACTGTTTTTGACCAGTCCAGACTTAGCGGTTCGGTTGTCTGCTTGCCTGATTTATGGATATGCCAACCTCTCACAGGGGCAGACTCAGCAGGCCAGGATGGCTCTGCGGGAGATTCGAGCGGCTATGGAATCAGAGAAAATTGTTTCGACTCAGGCCAAGACCATCGAATCCTTTGTAGCTGCTGCGGCAACGGTCCTCCTCCATCTACCACTGCCCAAGGAATTGCCTCCTTTGCAGCAGTTGCTTCCTGCTCTGCCCCTGGGGTTGCGGGCCTTTGCCATGTATGTACTGTGCCATTATCTCTATTTGCGAGAGGACTATCAGACCAGTTTGGGAATTGTAGAGGCCACCTTAGCTATGGGGGGGCAGGCCTATCCTATCCCCGCCATCTATCTACATCTGGTAGCTGTTATGGACTGCATGAGCCTGCGAAAGGTAGCCCGAGCAGAACAACATTTAATGGCTGCGTGGGCCCTGGCCCGCCCAGACGATTTGATCGAGGCATTCGGGGAGCATCATGGATTGTTGGGAGGTATGCTGGAGGCGGTCCTAAAGCCCCGATGGCCGGAGGATTTCAAGCGCATTATCAACATTACTTGTCGCTTTGCTGACGGTTGGCGTAAAATTCACAACCCAGTGACTGGAAATAATGTAGCGGATAACCTGACCACTACGGAGTTTACCATTGCCATGCTGGCAGCCCGGGGATGGACCAATCAGGAGATTGGACAACATATGAACATCTCACCAAATACGGTGAAGCGTTATTTGTCAACCTCAATGGAAAAACTCGGGATTAAACGTCGAAAAGATTTCAAAAAACATATGCTGCGGTAAATGCTGGAAATATTATTGCCCGTTTTAAAGGGGGAAATGGGTGATGGCAGAATCTCCGACTAGTGGTATAATCTAGATTAAGGCGGATAGCCACTGCATTTGGGCTTTTGCGCTGTAAAGTGATGGAAAAGCTGGCAAGCGCAATAAGACGAATGGGCCGTTTGGTGATAGGGCTGGAAATAATGTTGAAATTGTGATAAAATGGGAAATAGGAGGTGCAACGATGAAATTAAAGGATCAGCTGATTCTACGTGAAGTGGCTGGAGAATATGTCATTGTACCTACGGGGCAGCGTGTGCGAGAGGTGACAAATGTAGTTTGTATTTCCTCTTCGGCTGCCTACCTGTGGGATTATATGAAAGATCATGAATTTACCAAGGAGGAGTTGATTCAGCGTATCCTGGAGCATTACCAGGGTGTAACAAGGGAGCAGGCAGAGCAAGATATTGAACGATTTCTCACGGTCTTGTCGGATAACGGCATTTTAGATAATGGCGTGATTTTAGGGAATAGCCTAGTGAAAGTGCCACGAGAGGTGCTGGACAAGCTCTGGCCTAAGGGCACAAGACTGAAACGAGCGGAGGAGAAAGGTGAAGCGCGGTGAGCCATCAAGTTGAGCCAGCCTGTAGGCAGATGGAGCAGCTGGACCCCTTTTATAAACGGGTGTGGGAGCGGGCGTTTGCGGACTGCATTCCCATCTCCGGGACCTTTGAACTTACCCCACGCTGTAACTTCAATTGCAAAATGTGCTACGTTCACCTGGCACCCAAGCAGATACCTCGCTATGGCCGAGAGCTTACCGCCAAAGAGTGGTTGGACCTTGCGCGTCAGGCCCGGGAGGCGGGTACCACCTGGCTGTGTATCACAGGAGGGGAACCCCTTCTTCACCCGGAGTTTGAAACCATTTGGAGGGAACTGGCCCAGATGGGCTTTTTTCTGACGTTGCAGACCAATGCTTCCCTTCTCACCCAATCTGTGCTCCAGCTCTTAGAGGAGTACCCGCCTCGACAGGTGAAAATCACCCTCTATGGAGTGACCAACGAGACCTATCAGGCGGTATGTGGGGTGGAGGATGGCTTTGACCGGGTCAATGATGGGATACATGGCCTGATGAGTGCCGGAATCCCCGTGGAATTGGTGACGACCTTCATCCGGGAAAACTATGAGGAGCGGAATGAAATTGCTTTCTATGCATACCGTCATGGTCTTCCTTGGATGTCTACCATGGGTGTCAAGCCCTCTCAGCGGGGGGCAGAGACAGATGTGGAGCAGATGAAGCTGTTGGAGCAGCTGGAGCAGCATCAGCGGGAGAACATCCAAAGACGGGTGCAGGACCAGCACTTTCTGGACCTAGCCCGAAAGCCTTGCACCTATTGTCGAGATTATCGCCTGGGCTACTGGGTGCTCTGGGACGGCACCATGAGTTTTTGCAGTTTTGTTCCCAATACAGGAATTTCAGTGAGAGAACTTCCGTTTTCAGAGGCTTGGAACCGACTTCTTACCTATGAAGAAGGAGTGGATTGGCCGGAGGACTGCAAGAGCTGTTCCGCTGCGGAGGTGTGTGAGCGGTGTGCGGCCACAGTGGCTCCCTTGTATGGGGAGCCGAAAGGGGCAGCCCAGAAAAATTGCAATCAGATTCGAGAACTTTATGCGCAGATAAAAAGGAGAGATACGTAATGTATATAAGCGGTGAAAATATTGTTGTGAAGCCCTATACCCCAGTGGATGCTTATGCAGTTATGCCCATGGCGGGGGGGATCATATCCGGTGGAACCGGCGATGAGAATGTGATTGTCGGGAGTAGTACAAGGTTTTACTGGGTGTATAATCCGGATCCTATGGCTCCGAATGGTTTTACGGGAGCTGGCTGGTTTTGCGATATACAAAACACTCCTCTGTATGGAATCCCAGAAGCAGAACTACGTAGACAGTTTGCGACCGGGGAACGAACCGATTTGAATAAAGAATTTGAAACGTGGCAAATTTTGGTCAACAACCAGCCAGATGGAGCGGACTATGTAGGAGATTTTATTTACCTCATTCTTACAAATGGTGGTAGCAGAGCTTGTTACTCTACAAATGCATGATTAGAAGTGAGGCTTTATAAAATTATCAACCAAGTTCTAGGAATAACGGGCTTTGGAACCGTGATGAGTCCTTATTGGGGGTTGTTTGAAATTTGTGGAGGGCATTCGGAAAATTTTACTATTTCTCCCATATGCCCAGATGCTATAAACCGTGACATTCAGTTTGCATCGATTTTCCCTGGTTCGAAGCTCATGTTTTCTGGTAACGCTGTGCTGTGCACAGATGAGAGTTATCGTCATGCATTTGTATATCAGGGAGGCACTCCCTGTGCTTGGGAGACCTTTGCGGCATACCTCTTTTATACCCATGCCATTCGACACCAGATACTGTGGATACATTCAGCCACGATAGAGGTGTCAGGTTGTGGAATACTCTTCCTTGGCCCCTCTGGGGTCGGGAAAACCACCCAGGCAGAGCGGTGGGGCCAGTTCCGGGGAGCCTCCATCATCAATGGGGACGTGGGCTTTGTCCAGCGCACACCGGAGGGATTTCTGGCCTGGGGCACTCCGTGGCACGGCTCCTCCCCCTACTGCCTGAATGCCTCGGTTCCCATTAAGGCTCTGGTGGTGTTGAAGCAGGCTCCATACAATGCGCTGCGGGAATTGACCGGATTTGAAAAATTGAAAGAGATTTCCAACAACGTCTTTTACCCCACCTGGCTGGAGGACGGCATGGAGCTTGGGGTGGAGACCCTCAATCACCTACTCACGGAGCTTCCTGTATATAGGCTGGATAACCGGGCAGATTTGGAGGCAGTAGAGCTGTTGGAACGGGAACTGAACCGGATATCCTGAGGGAGGAACGGAACACTTTGTTTTCTCATATTCGTCGTATTATTCGACGCATTCGGGAGGGCAGACTCAAAGAGCTGCTCTCCCAATGGTTTTGGATGGGGGGCTATGTCCGAAAGTACTGGCTACTCATCGGGCTCTACACCCTCATCGGGGCCTCCGGTTCCCTTATGGGGTTGGGCACCTCTCTGCTGTCTCGAAACCTGGTGGACTCGGTGACCGGAGACAGCACGGTGAAGATTTTGGCATCCGCTCTGGGCTATGCTGGAGTGGGGCTGTTTCAGTTGGTGATTTCCGCACTGCGAACACGGTTGTCCATGCGCATCACCATGAAGGTGGGCAACAAAATTCGCAGTGATATTTTTGCCCAAATTCTGAGGACGGAGTGGGAACACCTGTCTCAATTCTCTTCGGGAGACCTGCTATACCGCATCAACGGAGACACTTCTGTGGTGGTCAACAATATCTTGACCTATCTGCCCAATGTGGCATCTATCCTCATCTCTTTTGGGGGCGCTTTCTGGGTGATGATGCAAAATGACCCATGGATGGCACTCATTGCCTTAGCTGGTGCCCCCATCTCCTTCCTCAGCACCCGCTTTTCCATGCGGAAAATGCGAGAGTTCCAGAAAAAGCAGATGGAACTACAGAGCCACAAAACGGTATTCAACCAAGAGGCCCTGCAAAACATGCAGATGATCAAAGCCTTTGGACTGGTGGACTACTTCATCCAGCAGTATACCGAGGTACAGGACCAGTCCCTGGAATACGCTATGGTACAGAATACCTTCCAGTCCAAAATGACCATTCTCACGGGACTGATTGGGCAGCTCATTGGCTACGCCTGTTATGGGTTTGCAGTCTTCCGCCTGTGGCAGGGACAGATCACCTATGGTACCATGACCCTCTTTGTGTCCATGGCAACTTCCCTGCGGGGCTCCTTCTCTGGAGTCCTGAATTTGCTACCCACCGCCATGCGGGCAGGTATCAGCGCCGGACGTATCATGGAGGTGGTCCAATTGCCTCGAGAGTCGGAAGAGGACCTGGAAAAGGGGCGGACCATGCTGGCGCGAGCTAGAACAACGGGGGTCCAAGTGGAAATGAAGGGTGTAAGTGTAGCATACGGGGACAACGACCCCGTGTATACCCATGCTGATATGTTGGCTCGACCTGGAGAGATTATAGGCCTCATTGGCCCTTCTGGCCAGGGTAAGACTACAACTCTTCGCGTGTTGCTGGGGTTGTATCACACCCAGGAAGGACAGGTCACGGTGGCCAATCCCGGGAGCGAAATGGAGCCTGTGAGCGCAGGGACTCGCTGCCTGTTTAGCTACATACCTCAGGGGAATACCCTGTTTTCTGGGACTATTGCAGATAATATGCGTATGTCGAGGCCGGATGCCAGCGACCAGGAGATTATTGAAGCGCTACAAACAGCAGATGCGTGGGAGTTTGTGGAAAAGCTAGAGGAGGGGATCGATACCCAAGTTTGCGAGGGAGGAAATCGCTTCTCTGAGGGACAGAAGCAACGGCTTTCCATTGCTCGGGCGTTACTCCTTCACACTCCGGTACTTTTGTTGGATGAGGCCACCAGTGCCTTGGATATGGTCACGGAACGACGTGTGTTAAAAAACATCCTACGCCGGGACCCATTGCAGACCATCATTGTCACGGCTCACCGTCCCAGCGTGCTTTCCATGTGCCATCGTGTTTATAAAATACAAAATGGACGCTTCGATGAGGTGAATGATGTAGAAATTCAGGGGTTTTTGCATGGAGAGTAAGGAAGGCGAAACCGGAGCATACAGATGGGCTCTATAAAGAAAGGAAACACCATGAAAATCATTCGTATTATGCTGCTGATTTGTGCTGTGTTGGCTGTTGGCCTTTTTGTGATCTCTGAGGTAGTCGGATGGGAGACGAGAGACCCGGTACCACCGCAATTGTCTGCAGAAACCGATTTGATTGAAGTGCCCTGTGCCTATACCCGACAGGATTTGATGAAAGGTATCCGGGCGTGGGATGAGGAAGATGGGGACTTAACCGACGAGGTGGTGCTGAGCGCATTTTCTCGTTTTTTGGAAGATGGCGTGTGCAATCTAACCTATGTGGTATTTGACGACACAGATCAGGCGGCGACTTTGACTCGAAAGGTGCGATTTATAGATTATCACGCGCCCCGGTTTACCCTTGTGGCTCCCCTGGTTTACGAGCAGGGACAGGGCTCCTACAATCAGATTGTGGAGGCCCTTGGAGCTCAAGATGTATTGGATGGAGACAGAACAGAGTGGATCGTTCGAACGGCTACCAATCTAAATTTTCAGACGGTTGGAACGTATTCGGTTTCTTTTGAGGTGAGCAACAGCTTGGGAGATAGTTCGTCGGTACAGCTTCCGGTACATGTGATTCCTACGCAGATCGGAGAAGGGGGCATTGCCCTTAACACAGGATTGGTATATCTGGAAAAAGGGCAAAGCCTGGACCCAGCTCAGTATATTCAACATGTGACCGCAGCAGATGGCTCTGAGATTGACCCTGCGGCAGTACAGGTTTCCTCCCAGGTCAATTCACAGATGGCTGGATGCTATGAAGTGCACTATGAGGCGGAGGATTTTCAAGGAAATCACTATGAGACTTGGTTGACCGTGATTGTGGAAGGGGGGGCGACATGAGCCAAACAGAAAATTGGATGAGCAAGGTGAGTGTGCGGGGGCTGTGTGTGGATCTGCTACGCAATCTATGGATGATTGTGTTGGCCGCAATCACCATGTGGTGTGCCTCTACGGGACTACACAACCTTACCTACCAGCCCACCTATACTTCCTCGGCCACCCTGGTCATTGGAGTGAAAGGAGATAGCAGTATCTATTCCTCTCTGTCTTTGGCCTCACAGATGGCAGAGGTGTTTGGCCAGGTGTTTCAAAGTGATGCCCTTCGTGAGAGAATTGCCACTGATGTGGGAGCTGATGTGCAGGGTGAAATCAGCTGCTCTCTGGTGACTCAAACAAACTTGCTGGTGGTTAAGGCCACCAGCGCACGGCCAAGACAGGCGTACGTCTACCTTAATTCAGCCCTGGAACACTATGAAGGGGTGTCTGATCAGATATTTTCTAATGCGGAACTTCAAATCGTTCAGGAGCCAGATGTTCCGCTCGCCCCATCTAACACCTCGTGGTTCCTAAAATATCAGGGAATACTTATGGTTGTAGGGGCAGTGGGAATGGCGTTCCTTATTGCGTTGTGCTACATTGCTCGATTTACTGTGAAAACGGCGGAGGCTGCTCGCATCCAGTTGGATGGACCGATTCAGGGAACGATACCCTTTGAACGAAGAAATATGGCCCTAGGGAAAAAGCGGAATAAGAAGGCTTTTTTGCTCAATTCCCCTGAGGTGAGTATGAATTTTGCTGAGGCCATGAGAAATATCGGAACCCGGCTGGAGCGTCACCTGCGACACCATGGATACCAGGTTCTTCTGGTGACTAGTGTAGCGGAAAACGAAGGAAAATCGACCACTGCAGCTAACCTAGCTTTGGCACTGGCGGAAAAACAAAAACGGGTGTTGCTGGTGGATGCTGATCTACGAAAACCTTCCCAGTACAAGGTGTTTGAGGTCCGAAGAGATGACACGGTATCTTTTTCCCGGGTGTTGGAGGGAGAAAAAGACTGGAAAGATATCGTTGGATATAGCCGTAAGAGTGGCCTTTGGATGCTCTTCCAGTTTTTGCAGGCGAAAGATCCCGGAGGTGCACTCAGGGAAGGACGTATGCGGGAACTCCTGACGGAGTGGAAGAAACAAATGGACTATATCATTGTGGACAGTGCCCCCATTTCAGCAGCTGCGGATGCGGAAATTTGGATGGCGGCTGTGGATTCGGTGCTTCTGGTGGTAAGAGAGGACTGGGCAGATGTGCGGTATATCAATGATGGAGTGGATGTTGTTCGACAAAATCACACGGATTTCTCTGGTTTTATACTGAATGCATTCCATAAAGAGTGGTCCTCCAAGCACTACGGTTATCAATACGAAAAATATGGAACATATTCCAATGGAGACATGGCTGAGGACGGTGGAGAGGGTCTGAAATATGGAAGAAATAAAAGATGAGATCCAGGGGCGATACGATGACGAAGAAATCGACCTGTTACAACTGTTGTTGGACATGGGAAAACATTTTCGACACTTATGGTGGCTGTGTGTGCTTTTGATTTTAGGAAGTGCGGTGCTAGTGACGGGGGCGCTCTTCGTTTTGCGAAGCCCGATGTACCAAAGTAGTGCTAGTTTTACCGTGGCAACGGGGGAGGAAAGTGGAAGTTATAGCTTTTACTATGACAGCGGAACAGCTGACCAGTTGTCTATGACATTCCCTTATATTTTGGAGAGTGGGTACTTCCGCAGCGTATTGTTGGAACATCTGGGGACAAATAACTTGAATGGAACCATTACAGCGGAGACGATTTCGGGCTCCAATGTGGTGACCATGAAGGTGCAAAGCTCTAGTCCACAAGATGCGTACGCGATCTTAACGACTGCGATTGAAATCTATCCAGAAGCGGCCCACTTTGTGCTAGGGGATATTAGTTTTTCCATGCTGACACAGCCTCAGATTCCTAGTGAGCCGTATAATCGGCCCAGCATAGGGAAAAGCTGTTTGCTTGGAGCTGGCCTGGGAATGTTGCTTTCAATGGCGATTTTGTTATTGTTGGCAATCTTTCGCAAAAATGTGTGCGCGAAGGAAGAGATGAGGAAGATCACCAGTATGCGGTGTCTGGCCATGCTCCCTCGGGTGCATGTAAAAGCACGGACAAAAAAACGTACAATGCAGCTCTCTTTTCTTAATCCATCTCTGCCCCACGGTTATACGGAAAGTATCCGTGTGCTGAAAAATCGAGTTGTGAAGGCAATGGAGTCCAAAAATCAAAAGGTGCTATTGGTTACCAGTACGGTTCCTGGGGAAGGAAAATCCGTAACAGCGGTAAATCTGGCTGGACAATTGGCCATAGACGGTGCCCGAGTTCTCTTGGTAGATGGCGATTTGAGAAAACAGCAGGATGGGCAACTTCTAAACCTCACGGCTGAGTACGGATTGATGGAGGCTTGTAAAGAGTCGGATATGGCAGCTGTATGGAAGGGAATTGAGCGAAATAGCGCTACATTGCAAGAGAGTGGTCTGCTGTTTTTGGGAGGAGGAAAAGTGTTGAATCAGCCGGCGTCACTACTCAATAGCTCAGAACTGAAACGCTGTATGCAGTCCTTGCGAGCAGAGGTGGATTACATTATAATTGATAGTCCACCCTGTGGAATGTTTCAAGATACAGCCATTCTGGCTGAATACGTGGATAGCGTCTTGTATCTTGTGGGCTATGATCGCCTGCCTGCCAGTGCGATTCGGGAAGGTATTCACGCATTGGGCGGACAACTGGCTACTTTTCTGGGATATGCATTTAACTCATGCCCTGAGAATCGAGGGGGGGACGGCTATGGGTATGGGAAATATGGATATGGTCGTTATGGAATGTATGGATATAGTGGCAGGAAAGAAAGATGATTCAGGTGAACATGCGAGGGAAGGGTATTTTGGTGATTGAGGGGCCGACATTATGAGAAAAAGTGCCATGGAAATAAATCGGGAAACTCGGGATTTATTTCTTCGGATGGTAGGAGATTTTGCACTAGACAGAAAAAGCGTTTATCCAGACTGCTCCGGCGAATTGGGGGACCTGCTTTATCTAGCGCATATCCATAGTCTTGAACCTGTTGTATACTACATGCTTCGGGAACAACGGAAGCAATTGTCGATCCAAAACTTAGAACAGGTCCAATACATGCAAAGGGTATATCATTCTGCTGTGTACATATCGGTGACTCAGGAGGCTAGCAGAGCGGAAATCGAAGGAACCTTCGAGAAAGCGGGTATCAAGTTAGTGTTCTTTAAGGGGGCGCAGCTGCGAGAGTTGTATCCTGTGCCAGAACTGCGTACCATGGGAGATATGGACTGCCTGATTCGACGGGAAGACAGGTCTAAAGCTCACACGCTGATGTGCCAGTTGGGGTACCAATGCGAGATCGACGATGAGCCGGTGTGGATGTATCGTAGAGACGCTGTGGTGATTGAGATGCATACTCTGCTGGCTGCTAAGGACATTGGGAATGGGGTTGATTATGAGAGCTTTTTCTCGGATGCCATGGAACATGTGGTGAAAAAAGATGGACTGATGTATTTGGAACGAGAGTACCACCTCTGTTATCTCATTTACCACATCGCTAAACACCTCTGTTCTACAGGAGCAGGGGTGAGGATGATCGCAGATATTGCAGCAACTTTGCGCTTCTACGGCGATACCATGGATTGGGAGGGGCTTAAATGTTTGTTGGAAGCGTCTCATCTGCATGAAACGGCGTTGGCACTCTATGGGCTGTGCCACAAGTGGTTTGGAGTGGAACCTCCCGAGCAATACAGTGGCTCAGAGTTAGTGCTGAAAGACTTAGAGGCATATATTGTAGGGGGAGGCGTCTTTGGCTTTGAAACGCACGACCTTGGAGATGTTTACCGGAGGAATGCGTTTCGAGGAAAAGCTGGAAATAGTGGTGATAGGTACCGCCTCAAAATGATGAAGGACTATTTTTTCCCTCCAGGCGCCTATCTTGTGAAGTATTTTCCTTTGGCGGAAAAGCGTAGATGGCTGTTGCCTGTGGCCTGGATGTGCCGCTGTTGGGCAGGCCTGTTTCGTCGAAAAGATCATTCTGTGGCGACTATACGCTCTATGACACGAGGAGATGCAGAACTCAGCTATCGGGAAGTACTCATGCTTAAAGAAATAGGATTATGAAGAGGAATGCTCTATAATACGAAATCTGGAGTATCGACAGTTTTTGCCTCCATCATAAAACAAAAATCCTCTGTCTCTATCTGGGAGTATAAGCAAAAAACTCTGTGGTATTACCGCAGAGTTTTTTGCTATTTCTGAGCTAAAAACGAATGGCAAAATGTATATTCAGTGCAATTGCTGTGAAATTGTGCAGTTTGTCGAATCGCTCTTTTGAAATAGACGAAGTGTTGTGGGAGTGTACAATAAACGGGGCAGGGATGGCAAGAATTTCTACAGACCGAGGAGTGAGGGGTGTATTGTAAAAAGAGAAGGGATAAGGTAGAATAAACTGTATATACCCTGTGATATGCTAATAAAGAAATATAATGATATCACACAGGGATCATGGTAGAAAATGAGGGAGTGCTTTGCACTTAGATCAAAAGGAGCGTTGAAGATCGTGAAGCCTTTTAAGAAAAAAGTGTGGCTCTCTACTCCCACGATGCACGGAGAAGAGTTGCGCTACATAACAGAAGCATACGAGAGTAATTGGATGTCTACGGTGGGTGAAAACATCAATGAAGTGGAGCGCATGACCTGTGAAAAGGTGGGATGTAACTATGCGGTGGCTTTGTCTGCAGGTACCGCTGCCCTACACCTATGTGTGAAGCTGGCGGGGGTAAAGCCTGGGGATAAGGTGTTTTGCTCTGATATGACCTTTGGTGCAACGGTCAATCCTGTGGTATATGAGGGCGGTGAGCCGGTGTTTATTGACACTGAGCGTGATACTTGGAACATGGACCCGGTGGCCCTGGAGAAAGCCTTTGAGCTATATCCTGACGTCAAAGTAGTGGTTCTGGTACACCTGTATGGCACTCCTGCTAAAGTGGATGAGATTCGTGCCATTTGTGACAAACATAGCGCGGTACTCATTGAAGATGCTGCTGAGTCGCTGGGAGCTACATACAAAGGGCATCAAACAGGTACCTTTGGTTCCTATCGAGCCATTTCCTTCAACGGAAATAAAATCATAACTGGCTCCTCCGGAGGGATGCTTCTTACCGATGACGAGCACGCCGCCAACAAGGCTCGCAAGTGGTCCACCCAGAGCCGTGAGAATGCACCTTGGTATCATCATGAGGAGCTGGGATACAATTACCGTATGAGCAACGTGATTGCCGGTGTGGTACGTGGGCAGTACCCGCACTTGGAGGAGCACATTGCCCAGAAGAAAGCCATTTATATGCGGTACAAAGAGGGATTCAAAGATCTGCCTGTGACCATGAACCCCTACGATGAAGCCAATAGCGAGCCCAACTTCTGGTTGTCCTGTCTGCTCATCAACCAGGAGGCCATGTGCCGTCAGGTGCGAGGGGAGCAGGAGGCTCTGTATATTAGCGAGCCGGGGAAGAGCTGCCCCACTGAGATTTTGGAGAAGTTGGCCCAGTATAATGCCGAGGGCCGTCCTATCTGGAAGCCCATGCACATGCAGCCCATCTACCGGATGCACGGCTTTGTCACCCGAGAGGGAAACGGACGGGCCAACACCAACGCCTATATCGCAGGCTCTGGTGTTGACGTTGGCATGGATATTTTCCAGCGTGGTCTTTGTTTGCCCAGTGATAATAAGATGACCGAAGAGGAACAGGCCCAGGTCATTGAGATCGTGAAGAGCTGTTTTGCATAATGGAGGAGAGACGAGAGAGTATGGTGCAGACAAAGCACACACCCTATGGTTTGTATGAGCGCTTTTTTAAACGAGCTCTAGATATTTTCTGTTCTTTGATGGCACTTCTGGTGTTTTGGTGGCTATATGTGATCGTGGCCATTTTGGTTCGGGTGAAGCTGGGCAGTCCGGTGTTGTTTACCCAGGACCGACCAGGGAAGGACGAAAAGATTTTTAAGCTCTATAAGTTCCGTACTATGACGGACGCACGGGACGAGAGTGGAAATCTGCTTCCCGACGATGTGCGCCTGACCAAGTTTGGAAAGTTGCTGCGCTCCACCAGCTTGGATGAGTTACCTGAGGTGTTCAACATCCTGAAGGGTGATATGTCCATCATTGGTCCCCGACCCCTGCTGGTCAAGTACTTACCTCTGTACAATGAGGAGCAGAAGCGCAGACATGAGGTGCGTCCTGGCCTTTCTGGCTATGCCCAGGTCAATGGACGCAATAGCGTGTCCTGGGAAGAGAAGTTCCGCATGGATGTGGAGTATGTGGACCACGTGACCTTTGTGGGGGACGTGAAGATCATTCTGGGTACGGTACTGAAGGCGTTTGTCAAACGAGAAGGAATCAATTCGGAGACGGCGGCTACGATGGAAGAGTTCAAAGGGACAGTGAAGAGCAAATGAAAACACTGGGGATTATTGGTGCCAGTGGCCACGGGAAAGTGGTTGCGGATATTGCCAAGAAATTGGGATATGAAGAGATCGTGTTTTTTGATGACAATCCAGAGGTAGACTACTGTGGTACTTATCCTGTTGTCGGAGTAACACAGAACATTTTCGAGTGCAACTGCCATGCATTTGTCGCTATTGGAAATCCAATGGTGCGCAGCCGTCTGCTGGAACAGCTGGAGCTAGAGGAGAAGTACGTTCCGGTATTGGTCCACCCCAGTGCAGTGGTGGCGGAGGACGTTCAAATCGGAGCAGGTACAGTGATAGTTGCCGGAGCTGTAGTGAATCCCGGTGCAACGATTGGGAAGGGCTGTATCATCAATACCTGCTCCTCGGTAGACCATGATTGTATCGTGGAAGATTATGTCCATGTATCTGTGGGTGCCCATGTGGCAGGTACCGTTCTGATTGGACATCACACATGGGTCGGCGCTGGCGTTACAGTGAGCAATAACATAAACATTTGTGCCAACTGTATGATCGGCGCGGGTGCCGTGGTGTGCAAAGATATTGTGGAGGAGGGGACTTACATCGGAGTCCCGGCGAGGAAGAAAGTATGAAAATATTAGTTTTGGCTAATAACGATGTGGGTTTGTATCAGTTTCGGAAGGAACTGCTGCTGGAGTTGCTGAAAGACAATTCCATAGTGCTGTCTTTGCCGTATGGTGAGATGGTGGAGCCCCTCCGGGAAGCCGGCTGTGAATTTATAGATACCCCTGTGGATCGCAGGGGAGTGAACCCGGTCAAGGACTTTGGCTTGTTCCTGTGCTATAGGAAGCTGATCAAGACAGAAAAACCAGACTTGGTAATTACCTACACCATTAAACCCAATGTATATGGCGGTATGGCTTGCCGCTTATTAAAGGTTCCCTATGCCGTGAATATCACAGGGCTGGGTACTGCATTCCAGGGTCACGGCATGCTGCGCCGGGTAGTGACAACACTGTATCGCCTGGGCACCAGCGGGGCCAAAGTGATGTTCTTTGAGAACGTGGAGAATCAGCAGATTTTCATCGATGAGAAGTTGGTAAAGCCTGAGAAGACGTGTCTCCTGAACGGTGCTGGGGTAAACCTGGAGCACTACCAGGCGATGGACTATCCTGACGAACATGGTGGCGTTCGCTTCCTGTTTGTGGGACGTGTCATGCAGGAGAAGGGAATCGATGAGCTGTTTCCTGCGATGCAGCGGCTGCATCAGGAGGGCTATCCCTGTACGTTGGATGTCTTGGGTGGATTTGAAGAGAACTATGCCAAGCAGATGAAGGAATACCAGGAGGCAGGATGGCTACATTATCACGGATACCAGAAGGATGTACGGCCCTTCATTGCCCAGAGCCACTGCTTTGTGCTACCTTCCTGGCATGAGGGTATGGCCAACACCAATCTGGAATGTGCCGCCAGTGGTCGGCCTGTCATTACCAGCGACATCCACGGCTGTAAAGAGGCTGTGGTGGATGGCGTAAGCGGCCTTCTGTGCCAGCGTAAAGATGCCCAGAGCCTGTATGAGACGATGAAAAAGTTTTTGAAGTTGAGTCACGAGGAAAAGCGGAAGATGGGGCTGGCTGGGCGCAAGCATATGGAAGATGTGTTTGATAAGAGGAAGGTAGTCAACAAGACGATAGAGGGGCTGAGGAGATGCAAGAAAACAATCGTGGGCTAATTTCTGTTATTATCCCTGTATACAATGTCGAGCAATATGTGCAGCGGTGCTTGGATTCGATATATAGAAATACATATAAAAATCTTGAAATCATCTGTGTCAATGATGGCAGCACGGATGGTTCTCTGGAAATTTTGAAAGCGCAGACGGATGAGAGAGTTGTTGTCATAGATAAAACCAATGGAGGAGTATCTTCGGCACGTAACGCAGGAATGAAGGCAGCAACGGGCGAGTACATAGCCTTTGTAGATCCAGACGATTGGGTGCATTCCAGATACTTTGAATATTTGATGCGAGCAATTGATGGCTGTGATATTGCGTGTTGTTCATTCCAAAAGATTTGTGAGCAGAAAGATGAGGAAATAATCAACTATCATTTCCCACAAGTGTATACTGAAGAAGAGGCAGAAAGAATTCGTGATGTAAGAGACAAAGTGTGGGGAAGAATTTATACAAGAGTAATTTTGGAGAATATGTGGTTTCGTAATGAAATCGAAATATGTGAGGACAAGGTTTTTAATTTGGAGGTTTTTATATCTTCGTGTCGTGTTGCGGTTGTTCCACTAAAGTTGTATTTCTATTTCATGCGTCAAAGTTGTATTTCTATTTCATGCGTCCTGGACCCATGGTTCATACATATGGGACTAAGCTTTTGCCTCCTGCAAGAGTGATGTTTAATTTGATGCGAAAGACGAAGCGCTTGGCTACATTGGAACAAACGTACAGTATGTTGCTCTCCTGTCGCTATATGAACATGTTTCAGAGTTATGCAAGGGAGATTAGACTAGAAACAAATGAAATGTTAAGGGCTTGTGAAAAACAGGCTAAGTTTGTTATGCCATCAAGAAAGCGTGTAGTATATCATGTGTTTGTGAGATTTCCTGTGACATATCGATTTTGGAGAATTTTGTTGGACAGAACTCTAATAGAGTATGAGAGAAGCGAGAAAAGACGAAAGAAACTGATTTCAGGCATGAAAAAAGGTAATGAAAATGGTTTTAATTAGCATTATTGTCCCGGTATATAACGTAGAGGCATATCTTCCGCAGTGCCTGGACAGCCTCATCAATCAAACCTATCAGAACATAGAGATTCTATGCGTGAACGATGGATCGCCGGATAGGTCCGGGGAAATCCTGCGAGAGTATGCTGCCCGAGATTCTCGTGTGCGAGTGATTGAGCAGGAAAATCGAGGTGCATCGGTTGCGAGGAACCAGGGGCTGACTGTTGCACAGGGTGACTACATCATGTTTGTAGACGGGGATGATTGGATTGAGTTGGATACCTGTCAACGAGCAGTGGAAGCAGCGAAAAAGCATAATTCCGATGTTGTGTTCTGGTCATATGTCCGTGAATATGAGCACGAATCCAAAGAGAAACTCATGCCACTGGATGATGAAACGGTTCTCCGTGGTAATGAGGCAAGAAATATGCTCCACAGGCGTCAACTGGGACTTGTTGGGGAGGAATTGTCACACCCGGAATATGCGGATTCCATGGTCACTGTGTGGGGAAAACTCTATAGCAGAAAGTTATTGCAACAATCAGATGCAAAGTTTGTGGATATTCGGAAGATTGGCACCTCTGAGGATGCTATGTTTAACTTGGAGGCGCTTCGGGGCATTGACACAGCTGTCTACATCAAACAATGCCTTTACCATTATCGGAAAAACAACCTAGACTCGGTTACTACCAGGTATAAGGCTGAACTTTCTCATCAGTGGAACTGCTTGTTTGATATGATGCAGGAATATATCAAAAAAAACCAACTACCTGCATCGTATGCTCAGGCACTGCAAAACCGAATCTCTCTGAGCGTGTTGGGCCTGGGACTGAACATCATGAGTGCGCCTGCTTCAGGACGAGAAAAGATATCAATGATCAAGAATGTGATTTCTGCTCCACGGTATCGAGAAGCTGTAAGAACATTGGAGTTGTGTTATTTTCCCGCTCACTGGAAAGTGTTTTATCTCTGTGCCAAGTGGAAAAATGCGATTGGTGTGTATGCATTGTTGTGCAGCATTAACAGAATATTGAGAAAATAAGGGGAACAGTATGAAGAAAAAACGATGCGCTTTTAGTGTAATTGTTCCGATTTACAATGTTCAAGATTATCTTAGAGAGTGTGTAGATAGTATTCTGGAGCAAACTTGCGAAGATATAGAAATTATATTGGTAGATGATGGTTCGCCAGATAGCTGTCCTCAAATATGCGATGAATATGCCGCTCAGGACTGTAGGGTGGTGGTGATTCACAAAAATAACGGTGGCCTTTCGAGTGCTCGAAATGCTGGCATTGAGGTGGCTAACGGAGAATATCTTCTTTTTGTAGATAGTGATGATTTTTGGGATGATAAAGATGCTTTAAGTAAAATTAGGCGAAAGATTGATACATGGTCGGATGCTGATGTAATCGCCTATAAGTCCAAAGATCTTTCATGTATAACAGGGAAATGTGTAGAGGTGTTCAGTGACTATAATTTGCAACGGATTGAAGAATCGAATAACAATGAAGTTCTTAAATATATGTTTGAGACTGGGGTATTCCCGGGCGCAGCTTGGCTGGTTGCTGTGCGCCGGCAATATGTTTGCGACAACCGCTTTCGCTTTATCGAAGGAATTAAAGCCGAGGACATTGATTGGTTGTTAAATATCTTTTTGCATGCAAAGAAAATTCGAGCTATGAATTTGCCGTTTTATGTATATAGAAAGTATCGGTCAGGCTCAATTACAAAAACAGCAGATGCCAAGTCCTTGGAAGATATTTACTACACCATTGATAAGTGGTGCACCAAAGTGTCGATGGGGGAATATGATGATATGGTGTGTGCACTGTACGGATATTTACAGTGGCATTTTGTATGTATGCTGTTGATTTATGGACAGTTATCGCCAGAGCAGCGGAAGACGCAAAAAGTGAAGATAAAAGAATATGCATTTCTTCTGAAATTTTCCAACAGTAGAAAAGATAAAGTCATAGAATTGGTCTATAAAATGCTTGGACCACTGGCTTGCAGCAAAATAATGAATGTGTATAGAAATTTTTTAACCAACGTTTGACATAGATGTCTATGATTTTCTGTGCCTAGAAAACACAGGGTTTGTCGTGCTGTGGCTGATATTTTGTTCACCAAAGGAGGCTGTACGGATGGGGAGAAAATTTCCCGTTTTAGCAGTTTTGACAGTAGCTCTTCTATCGGTTTTGATAGCATATTGCGTTCCATCAAATGGCTCTTTTAATATCATAGGGCTCTCTCTAGAAGTGTTTCTGATTCTCGTCTTATTTGGCGGAAATTTATGCAAGATGAGAGGGAAAACACTTCCACTAGCATTTTTTCTTTTGTTTTTGTTTAGAGCATGCTTGCTAATTTACCAATCAACACATGGCGATTTACCCATGGCGGGATCCGATATTTGGGTCTTTCACAGCAATGCTACAAATATTGTAGAACATGCGAGGAGTGTAATCGATATTCTGATGCCGTCTGAAGCAATCGGAAACACGGGCGATTTTTTTGAAAGATTAGTAGCACTGATTTATTATACATTTGGTCGGCACACAATATATATATACTACTGGAGTTTCTTGGCTAGTGAGGTAGTATGCTTGTTTATCTACAAATGTGCACTGTTGATATCTGGAGATCGATTGATTGCTACCAAGTCTGCCTTGCTGTTCTATTGCTGGCCAATGGAGATTATTTATTCGGTTGCATATCTCAGAGAAATGACAATTCAGATGGTGTTTGCGGCATCCTTATATGAATTTTTGAAGTATTTAACGCAGGGGAAACGAAGTAGCTTTGCTTTGGCGTTGGCCTGTTCGGCTGTCTGTGCCGGAATGCACTCTGGGATGGTGAGTGTTCTGGTTTCCTATCTTGTGGTGTATAGTCTGTATGAGTATAGATCAAAAAAACTGAAATTTAGCATTTCTAAATGTGTACTCTTTGTTGTGATTATGGCGGTAGTTATGATAAGTCCGCTTTGGAAGGTTATGACGACGAGGTTTGCAGAGTTTGACAGTGCCGCAAGTGTCATGTCCTATACCGGAAGCGTTTCAGGGAGCACAGATTATATTGGAGCAGCAAATAGCTCCTTGGAACTGATTATACAATTACCCATACGACTGTTCTATTTTGTTTTGGCACCACTTCCTTGGCATGTGAGAAGTGGCGGTACACTGATAGCATTTTTTCTGGATGGAATTTTCCGTATATGGATGGTAGGTCGTATATGTGCAAACTACCGGACTCTAAAACACGCTTATGGGTTCAAATATAATCTTTTTATGGCGGGAATAATCATATATTTGATAACTATGTTTGTGTTTTCATGGGGAACGAATAATTATGGGACGGCCATGAGGCATCGGCTTAAAATATTCCCGCTAGAAATTTTGTTGGCATATACAATTGTCAGAATTCCTGTGCAAGAAGATGGAATAAATTTCCACAATCGAGGAGAAATAGATGAATACAAAAAATGAAAAACCTTTGGTAAGTGTCGTTGTCCCTGTCTATAATGTGGAGCGATATTTGGACGAATGTATACGGAGTCTTTGTAAACAAACTTTGAATAATATAGAGCTCATTTTAGTTGATGACGGCTCGACTGATAGCTCAGGGACTCTTTGTGATTCCTGGAGTAAAAGAGATTCACGGATACGCGTTTTTCATAAGGAAAATGGTGGGTTATCTGATGCAAGAAATTTTGGGATAGCCAAGGTACAAGCAGATTACATTCTCCTAGTAGATTCGGATGATTATGTAAGCGAATCTACTTGTGAAGAATTATATACAATACAGGGCAAATATGATTGTGATATAATTTCGTTTAAAAGTGTTAAGTTTTTTGATAAACCATCAAAAAATCAAAACGGAGATACTGGGATAGTATCAGTGATGGATGGGGTAGAAGCGGGGATTAATTATCTCTATGGTAGATATTTTCAACATTCTGCATGGAGTAAATTCTACCGAAAAGAAATTCTACAATCGGTACCTTTTCCCGTTGGAAAACTTGCGGAGGATTATGCAACATCCTATTTAATTATAGATAAATGCAAACGGGTAGCATACTACGATAAAACCTTGTACTACTACCGGACTCGTCCCGGCAGTATTATACAGATGCAAAGTATGGGGCTTATACTAGATGTATATGAGACATGCTGTAAGAAATATGAGTTTGAACTGAAACGATATCCTGCCCATGCAAAAATAATAGAAACTGCTTATGCAAACTGTTTATTGAAGACGATGGCAAGATTAATTAATGAGGGAAGGGATAAGTATCCTAAATTGAAAGACGAAATTATAGAAAGGTTGAATAGTGTTTGCTGGAGTAGAACCTCTTTGGCATCAAGGGGAGTTTATACACTGTATTGCATTAACAAAAGAATTTTTGCCTTTACTATGAAACTAATTGGGAGAAATGGCTAATGGAAAACAGGCTTGTATCAATCATTGTTCCTGTCTATAACGTTGAGAAATACTTGGAAGAGTGTTTGGACGCTATTCTGAACCAGACATACCGTAAGCTACAGATTATTTTGGTCGACGATGGGTCACCCGATCGATCCGGTAAAATCTGTGATGAATATGCAGAAAAGGATTCTCGGGTTATTGTGATACACAAGAACAATGAGGGAGTTTCCTCGGCAAGAAATGATGGCTTGGCCCATGCAGATGGGGATTATATTGGGTTTGTTGACGCAGATGACATAATTGCTCCAGAAATGTATGAAGAACTGGTAAAAGCAATGGAGCAAGAAAATGTAGATTTTTGTATGTGTGGGTATAATGATTATGTAAATGGGCAGTTAATACCACATGAGGAACCTCTACCAAGTGGTCGGTGCGTTCAGGATGAAATTCGTGATAAATTGCTTCTTCCCATGATTGGGACACCATTAAGTCGCCCTGCGTGTGCAGCGATCATGGGATCGAATTGTAGAGTTCTATATCGAAATCACATTATCAAACAAAATGGTATTAGATTTAAGAAAATAAAAATTGCAGAGGATTTGTTATTTCATGTGGAATACATGTGCAAGTGTACCTCTGCCTGGGTAATACCGCAATGCTTTTATCATTATCGATTAAATACAGAGTCGGCTACAAAAAGTTATAAAACACACCTGTATGAGGAATTGAGTGAGCAACACAAACTGTTGAAAGAAGTTCTGATGGAAAATTCTGTGTACGATCCTCAAATTCAGGAGTATTTGGGCGGAGCATGGCTTTATTTCATGACCTGGTGTATTCAAAATGAGGCCATGGATTCCAACCGGAAGCGTAGTAGCAAAGATAAGGTTTTAGCCATGAAACGAGTACGGAAAGACTCTGAATATCAAGCACTTCTCACTGCAAAGAATATCGTACGCATATCGTGGAAGGAACAGATTTTATTTTGGATGATTAAATTTGGGTTCTATTCGCTTATTGTTAGGTATTTAGCAACATATTCGAAGATGACGAGGAAATAGGGATGGGCAAGAAAGAAGTCCTGATGGTGGTAGACAGCCTGGGCAATGGTGGTGTCGAGCGCGTTGTCACGAATATTATTTCGCACATCGACACAGAGCGTTTTATGGTATATGTATATGTGTTATACCGCGACCAGGTGTACTGTCAAAAACAGGTGGAATCATGTGGTGCAATTGTGATCAATACATATGAAGATGAACTTCAAAAGCACAGGCACACATCAAAACGCATTGTACTATACCGCGAGATCAGTCGTTTTCTGAAAAATCATCCTGATATTTGTGCAGTTCATGTACATTGTGCAAACCAATCCCCGGAGGTGCTGCTGGCTGCGAAGAGGAGGGGAATAAGAACAATTTGTATCCATGCACATGTTGCGTTTTCCCCCTATTGGAACCCTGTACGTACGTCACTGAAGAGTAAAGTGGCCCACCGAGTATATCAGTGTGCTTACAGAACATTAGCTACTTGTCGTATGGGATGCAGTCAGATGGCCTGCGAGTCGATTTTTGGGGCAAAGAGCAGTTATAAAGTGATACTCAATGGGATGGATTTTCAAAAATTCAATCCAGATTCATATGAGCCAAAATCTATTTTGCGTGAGAAGTATCAATTGGAAATGAAAACTATAAACTTTTTATTTGTAGGGCGGTTCGCAACGCAAAAAAACATATTGTTTATGCTTGAGGTACTCAGTCATGTGGCAAAGAGCTATGATATCCATCTCACGGTTGCGGGTTACGGAGAACTGGAAAAGGAAGCGAAGAAAAAGGTTACAGAACTAGGTATGGATGATTATGTGCGTTTTGTGCCCGGCGATAGCAATATTCCGGAACTTATGAAAGCGCACGATTATTTCATTTGCCCATCGCTATCTGAAGGGTTGGGGATTACATTTCTTGAAGCTCAAATGATGGGGTTAACTGCGTTTGCCTCAGATGCTGTACCTGGGGAGGCGGACCTTGGACGGTGCAAATTTTTCACGCTTTCCAAAGGGGCAGAGCACTATGCGAAAGAAGTGATGGCGTGCCTAGAATCTCCGTCATGTGATAAACTTGATGATCAGAAGGTTAATGCATACCAAATGAAAGAAATTGTTAAGGAGCTAGAGAAGATTTATGGTGCATAAACGTATCATGATTTATGCCTATACTAGGCAAAACTTCGGCGATGATTTGTTTGTGAAATTGCTGTGTGAGCGATATCCTGAAACATCGTTTTGGATATACACAGATCCAACCTACCGGAGAACCTGGAGAACAAACAAAAATCTTAAGGTTTTCTCTAATCGCAATGTAATAGCCAAGGGAATTAATTTTATCGGTAATTTGCTGGGTAAAATGAATGCGTATGAACACATTCTTGCCAAGTGTTGTGATGCATGTGTATACATAGGAGGGTCGCTGTTTATTCAGGGGCCAGAGTGGGAGAACAATCTTTGTTATACTAAAACCAGACAAGTAGAAGGGAAGCCTTTTTACTTATTAGGTGTAAACTTTGGCCCCTATTCTGAGCAGAAATTTTTCGAGAAATATAATGAATGGTTTGCAACCCTGGAAGATATATGCTTTCGAGAAATGTCGTCCTACAGGTTGTTTTCTCACCTGAAGAATACGAGATGTGAAAAGGACATTATATTGAGTTATAAACCAAGTATGAGTGCTGGAGAGCAGAAGAAAGTAGCTGTTTCGGTGATTGAGCCCGCACGACGAGAGAAACTATGCGATTTTGCCAATGGATACTACGAGGGGCTTTCTAGGATTTGTCGGTATATGTACAGAATGGGATATCAAATTCACCTAGTTTCATTTTGTTCACCTGAGGGTGATGATGACGCAATGAAACGGCTTACATCTAAATTAGCGGACTGTGCAGAGGTGACATGTAGTACATACAGCGACAATTTGGACCATGTGATTGAGGTGTTCCAAACTTCGGAATATATTATTGCCAGTAGATTCCATGCAATGATACTCGGGTGGATTCTGGGAAAAAAGGTGCTACCTGTTGTGTATAGTGATAAAATGACACATGTTATGGAGGATCTTGGGTATCAGGGAATGTCCACAACGATAGAATCCCTTGGGAATTTTGATGAAACAAAAGTTACCGAAATTTTGAGGGCGTATAACTATATCGATATGGAGCAAACGAGAAAAGAGGCTGGTAAACAGTTTGCAAAACTGGATACTTTCCTGGGGAAATGAAATGGAGTAATAAATGGACAATGCAGAAATAAAACGCAGAACACTCAGTGGGTTCATATGGAAATTCTCGGAGAAAATCGGCGTTCAGATTATACAATTTTTTTTGCAGATTGTATTGGCTCGATTACTATTGCCGGAAGATTATGGTGTTGTAGCAATTATTACTGTTCTGATTTCTATTGCAGATGTTTTTGTGGAGGGGGGCTTTGGACAAGCGCTTATTCAAAAAAAACATACGGATGATCTGGATTATAGCTCTATTTTTTGGCTGAATATTGGAGTATCGTGTGTACTGTATGTGGTGTTGTTTTGCCTGTCGCCTTTGATAGCAGAGTTTTACCACTTGCCTCAGTTAAAAAACATGGTTCGACTCCAAGGCTTGATATTAATTATATCAGCTTTTAATATCGTACAAAAAAACCTAATACAACGTGAGCTTAAGTTCAAAATCGTTTTTAGATTTAGTCTTGCAGGTGTGGCGGTTCAAGGGCTTGTAGGTATCATTTGCGCCCTAAACGGACTGGGAGCATGGAGTCTTATTATTTCGTATATTTGTAATTATATTGTGGTTACTGCTATCATATGGATAACTGTTAAGTGGAGGCCAAAGGCGATGTTCTCCGGCCACCGGGTAAAGTCCTTGTTTGCTTTCGGGTCCAAGTTATTAGGAGTGTCACTGTTTAATACCTTGTACAATAATGTATATAACTTGATTATAGGTAGGGTGTATAGTGCTGATAGCCTAGGATATTATAATAGAGGACAGAGCATACCATATTTATTGTACAATAATATAAATATCACCATAAATGGTGTGAGCTTCCCAATGTTTTCACAGTATCAGGATGATATGGAGCAGATTAAAAATCTTACTAGAAGGTGTACGAAGACATTGTTTTTTGTGGTAGCTCCTTTGTTGGTTGGCGTTGTGGGAACGGCTCCTTCCATTGTCTCTATATTACTTACGGAAAAATGGAATCCCTGTATACCGTTTATGCAACTGATGTCCATTAGCTATCTCACTATGGCGCTCCAATCAGTGAGCGGACAAGCAATGCTTGCCATTGGAGAAAGCGGAGCCTATATGAAAATGGAGATTGTAAAGAAAGTAATTAGCATTGTATTGATTATTGGAGCTATTCCGTTTGGTGTCTACACTATGGTGGGCGTAAGTATTCTAAGTGGAATTGCAGGCGTAGGTATTAACGTATTTTACAGCAAGAGACTTCTTGGATATAGGGGAAGCGAGTTAGCAAGAGATATTCTTCCCACAGTTGGGGCTGCTTCGATTATGGGGGGTGTTGTGTATGTCATGAACGGACTTTCCCTTAATGTCTATGCCCTTCTTGTTGTACAAGTTGTTATTGGAATGATTGTATATATTCTTGCTTCTTTTGGATTGAAAAATGAGAGTTTGTATTATCTTTTCACAATCATTAGACGAAAAATAGCGCCAAGTGAAAACTGAAGGGATAAACAGTAGCAGTTCGGAAGAGAGCTGCTTTGAGGGTACATGATCTATGAATAGTTTGGAGTCAAAACATGACGATATTATTAAGGTGTTTGCTACATTTCTGGTGGTATTTGCACACGTATCGAGGATGTATACAGGTTTAGGGGTGGTGACACCGCATTATACATCTGTAGGGTTGGCAAATTATATTCATTCCACATGCCCCTCTACATGTGTGTTACAGGAATGGTTTATGGACTGTGCGTTTTTGATTTAGGAAAGTACAGAAATGGGAGAGTAGCCTTCCTTGGGAACAAAGCCAAACGATTGCTAATTCCGTATTTGTGCGTGGGACTTTTTTATGTAGCGCCTGTGATGTGTTTGTTAAAGTTTACAGAACAATCATATTTACAATATTGTATCAAGGGAATTATACTAGGTGGTGATTCTAGGCATCTTTGGTTTATATCCACCTTATTCTGTTTGTTCGCATTGTGTGCCTTACTGAATAGGTGGCTATTTAAGTTTAATAGTATCGCAATATTTGCAATTTTGGTTGGCGTGTCGTTCTGTTCAAATATTGTTCCAAATTTTCTTGGGATACAAAATATTTTGGAGTATTCACAGTATTTTTGGTTTGGTGTGATTATCCAAAAATATAGTGTTCTAATTTGTGAAATGCTGGTAAATCCAATAGGATGTATTGTAATGCTTTCTGTGTATGTTGTAGCTACTATAACGAAGATTGGGATTATACAGGCATATTCTGCAATTTTATTTGTGTTTTGCATTCTGAGTTATGTAAACAAAGACATCTGCAATAGGGGCTGGTTTCAAAAAATTAAAAGAAATGGATTTGGAATTTATCTGTTTCATCCAATGATAATCTATGTTCTGTTTGCTTTGGAAAAGTATATTTCAATAAGTCCATACCTGTTTTCTGGAGTGGTGTTTGTTCTATCATATGCGTTGTCGTATGGTTTGACCGAAGTACTAAGAAAAGCTAAACTAGGTATAATAATTGGTGAATGACGGTTATTTAAGAATTAAGCATCATTTGTTGATGTGTGCCATGACGGATTTAAGTGATAGGTTTAACCCTACAAACTCTGTGGGGCATCCTGGTTGTCCTCTGCGCAAGGCTTGTGAAAACTGAGTGGACTATAACCCACCACATAAAAAGTGGTAGAAAATGGTGACGATAGGTATATATTTTTAATTGAAAAAATAGGCGAACTGTGATACACTTTTAGTTCGTGGAGGGATGTCTAGAATTAGTCTATTGCCAGAGAGTCAGATAGGGAGCCTCATATGGAAATGAGAAAAAAACACGGAATCATAGACCTACACACCCATATTTTACCCCAAATGGATGATGGAAGTCAAAATGCGCCCATGTCAGTGCAGATGCTGAAACAGTTACAGGATCAGGGGGTGGAATGGGTATGTGCCACTTCTCACTATTATGCCCATCAAGAATGTGTTGAGCAATTTCTGCAGCGTAGACGTGAAGCGGCATTTAAGCTGGGGGAGGCTCTAATAGAGGAGAGTGTGGGAGAGTTGCCCGCCCTCCGTTTAGGGGCTGAGGTAGCCTATTTTCCAGGCATTTCTCAGTGTCCGGAGTTGGAACAGCTGTGCTTGGGCGGTACTCGGACGCTACTGTTGGAACTCTCATATACCCAATGGACCCCACAGCAAGTGGAGGAAGTGGCCAGCCTCAGTTTGGATCGAGGCTATCAGGTGATTCTGGCCCATCCAGAGCGTTTTTCCCATATGCGCAGTTACTGGAATGATATGGAGCGGCTGATGTCCTTACCCCTTGCGCTCCAAATCAATGCAGATTCCCTGCTCCACTGGAGCAGCCGTAAATTGGCGCTGAGTTTGCTGAGTCATGCGCAGAGCCCTCTCGTGGCCAGTGACTGCCATAACTTGACTTCGCGCCCTCCTAGATTGGAGAAAGCCCGCCTTGTAGTAAGAAAAAAGCTTGGAGTAGACATTCTGACCCGTATAGACGAAACGGCGCTTCGTTTCACACAACCAACTGGAAGATAAAGCTAGGAGGCTGAGATATGAAGACACGCCAAAGAATTTCGCGGAAAGATAAATTACGATCTGGCATTGTCGTAGTGGTCTCGTTTGCTGTAATCAGTTTGGGAATATTGGCATTACAGAGATGGCAAGAGTATCAGCAGATGCAAACAACACCGGCAGACGAGAGCAAACGTAAGACCGTGGAGTATCAGGGAACTACCTATGTAGCACGGGAGGGAATCGAGTCCTACCTCTTTATGGGCATTGATGTGGAGGGGCCAGCCAAGAGCAGCAAAAGCTACATTGGCGGAGGGCAGGCAGATGTACAATTGCTGCTTGTGGTTGACCGTTTCAATCGCACTTGGCAGGTGCTTCAAATCAACCGAGATAGCATGGTCGAGGTACCTGTCCTGGGGGTGAACGGGAAAGAGGTGGGTACAGAATACCAGCAAATTGCCTTGGCTCACTCCTACGGAGATGGTTTGGAGACAAGTTGCGAGAACAATGTGACTGCAGTGTCTAGAATGCTTCAAAACCAGACCATTCAAGGATATGTGGCATTGAATATGGATGCCATTTCGATTATCAATGATCAGGTGGGCGGGGTAGAAGTCACGGTATTAGATGACTTTTCCCAGTTGGACCCATCCCTCGTAGAGGGGCAGACCGTGACCTTAACTGGAACCCAGGCTTTAACCTATATACGAGGACGTCAAGGTGTGGGAGACGAGACCAATCTATCTCGTATGGTTCGGCAGGAACAATACCTAAACGCATTGTATTCGAAGTTAGCAGGGCTCAGTACAGATGTTGCCGTAAAAACGTTCCAGGCAGTGGACGATTATATGGTCACAGATATGAATGACCAATGGTTGAAATTGATGGACCGCTTAGAAGAATATACAAAATTAGAACCACTTGCCATTGACGGAGAGAGTTATTTGGATGAGCAAGGCTCTACGGCATATCAGCTCGATGAGGACAGTCTGAAACAGGTGATGATACAGCTGTTTTATGAACCGATGTCCAAAGTAGACGAATAGAAAAGGAGTGTAGACATGGAGCATAATGAAACCTTGCATGCACCACAGCTAAATCAGTCTGCGGTGGATGATGGGGGCGAAATTGATCTGGTGGAAATTTTCTACCTGTTTTGGGGACATGCCATTCAAATCATACTGTGTGCCATCTTAGGCGGTTTACTGGCGTTTGGTTATACCCGGTTTTTAGTGACCCCGCTATATCAGGCGGAAGCAAAGCTGTACATGGTGTCCGCTTCTGCGGGATCTATGATTAGCATTTCAGATCTACAATTGGGCAGCCAGTTGACCTCAGACTACCAGCAGTTGATGGTTAGTCGCCCGCTATTGGAAGATGTGATTGACTCCTTGAATTTAAATATGGGTTATGGTACGCTCAAGGGAATGATTTCTGTGAGCAATCCAACAGATACCCGAATCCTGAGCGTGACAGTCACCAGCAGCGATCCCAAACTGAGTTGTGATATTGCAAATGAGTTGGTGGACCAAGCGGTGGTTTACTTGCCTCGGGTCATGGAATGCGATGAGCCCAATGTGGTGGAGCGGGCTGTGATTCCCGGTGGAGCCTCCAGCCCCAATTATGCCCGCAATGTGTTCTTAGGTGTGGCGGCAGGCATTGTGATTTGTTGTGCAGTGATTTTGATTCGATTCTTGGTGAACGACACATTTGTTACAGCCGATGACTTGGCACGTCGATTTGGAATTCAGCCGCTGGCATCCATTCCTGAGGCCGATTTGGGTGCCTTCAACAAGCGGTTGAAGCAAAAGAAGTAAGGAGGGAATTGCGTGAAACAGCTTACCATCAATCAGCTGCCACAGCTTCCCTTTGATGTGGCAGAGTCTGTCAATCAACTCCGTGTGAATCTCGGATTTTGCGGAAAAGAAATCAAAGCCATCATGATTACCAGCAGTACTCCGGATGAGGGAAAAAGTTTTGTCTCCGTGAATCTATGGCAGCAGATGGCGCATGTAGGAAATCGAACGCTGCTCATTGACTGTGACTTGCGTAATTCAGAGATGCGCACCCGCTATGGCATCGGCGGTGATGACAAGGTTTTAGGGCTAGTGCATTATCTGGCTGGACAGGTAGAGCTGGATGATATCATCTATCAGACCGATGTGTCTGGTGGCTTTATTATCCCGGTGGCTACCCACATTGCCAATCCTTCTCTATTGTTAGAGGGGGAGCGCTTTGAAAAGTTAATGGCTTATTGTAGAGATTATTTCGACTATGTTATTGTGGATACACCGCCCCTTATGAATGTAGCAGATGGTTTAAATATTGCTACACACTGTGATGGTAGTGTTCTGGTCGTGCGCAGCGGAGTGACCTCTCGCCGTTTGGTGGAAAACTCCATTCAGATGCTACAAAAGACCTCTACTCCTTTGTTGGGGACCGTGTTGAACCGTGTGAACACCAGCCGGAAGGCGTATCGCTATTATTACAAACGCTATTATAACAAGTATGGTTATTACGGGGGAAAATGATTTTTTAAAAAACCAGTAATGGACCATGGCACACAAGTGAGGAGGAACTTACATGCGTAAGAACAGAATGATGGGAGCAGCTTTGGGAATTGTCATGGCGGCCAGCGTAGCCTCTTCGGCCTTTGCTGCTTGGGCTCCCAGTAAGACCCAGCAGGAAATTATTTCTGCCAGTGGCAGCGCTAATATTGGTGGGAATAAAACTATAATTACCACCATTGTAGGCGGTGGAAAGGTGCCGGAGGGATATCCGATTACCTCCAGCGGAAATCTGATTCTCTCTCAGGTATCGGATCCTGTGGTCTTGATTACGCCTCTGTCTTTGACTCAGCTGGGTAACCAAGGAGTCGGCGAGGGACTGGCCTACAAAGACAAGGCTGGGTTGGAGACTGAGAGCGGCCTGACTTATGCAGCCAATGCCAAGACAAACCTCGTGTATCAGACTGTGGTGAATGCTCAGGATACCACAGAGTTTTTGTCCAAGTTCCCAGGAGACGTGAAGGGAGCCATGGAAGCTTTGATTGCCCAGAAAATCGAGGCCAAGCGCGCTGAGCTGGAACAGCAGAAGGCTGAGGCAGAAGCCAATGGGGACGAGGAGACTGTGGCTGCCATTGAAAAGCAGCTGGCAGTTTTGGAGAACCCTGACTACGCCAGTGTGGATAATTACTCTCCCTTGGCAGTGTTTGATGTATCTGCCAGTGCTGCTCTGCTGGAGCAGATGCAGGAGGGCGACACTGTGGATGTCACCTTCGAACTCAATGGTGTCAACCAGAGCAGCGATCTGGTTGCGCTGCACTTTATGGGCGACATTGAGGACTGTGATGCCACGCTTGAGATGGTAAACACCGATTTTGACAACGCCGTGGTGGACTTTGACGTAGAAGTGCTGGATGTTGCGGTAGACGACGGAAAGGCTACCATCACCCTGTCTTCTTTCTCTCCTGTGATGTTGATGACCCGCATAGAGACAGAGGAAGGGACTCAACCCAGTCAGGAGCCCCAGGCGACGCAGCAGCCGGAAGAGAAGCCTCAGCCTGAGGAGAGTGGAAACATTCTGCCTTGGGTGATTGGTGGAGCTGTGGTTGTCATTGCTGTGATTCTCTTCGTCGTGGCAAAGACCAAGAAGAAGACCCCCGTAGAGAAGTGATGAACTGATACGTCCTGTCCCCGGTTTCCTGGCATGTGAAACCGGGGACAGTCATGTACAGAACATATTGTCAATAGAAAATCAGGGCGGAGAATTCCAAAGAGAGGAGTGTAACTCTTGAGATTAAAGATGTCATGGAAGATTCTCATGATTATGTTGGTGGATACACTGATCATGGTGAGCAGCTATGCCTTGGCGCTGTTAATACGGTTTGATTTTCAATGGTCACAGATACCGATGACGTATGTGCGCAGTTGGGTGCCTTGTTTGGTCGTACAGTTGATTGTCACTGCAATCGTATTTTTCTGGCGAAGGATGTACCATTACATTTGGCGCACGGTAAATGCCTATGATGTCATTCGTATGTGTGTGTCGGTTATACTGGCGTTTGCGTTGTCCAACCTGTGCTGTATGTTTTTGAACTTATCGCTGCCCAAAAGTGTCTGGGTGATGATTTTTGTGTTTCAGCTGTGCGGGTTGGTTGGAGTGCGATGTGTGTTGCGCCTCTGGACTGTGGTGCACCACTCCTATGGGAAAAGACATAGGGGCGAGGAGCGAATTATGCTCATCGGGGCAGGAGAGTCTGGCCGTATGCTCTCGCGTGAATTACGGACAAGTGCCCAGGTAAAGGGACGGCTATGCTGCGTGATTGACGATAACCCTCAGTTGCATGGAAAGTATTTGGATGGTGTACGTATTGTGGGCGGTCGAGATCAGATTGAGAATGCGGCCAAGCGGTACAATATCACACAGATTCTCTTTGCCATTCCTACCATCCAGCCGGAAGAAAAGGCGGCCATTTTGAATATCTGTAAAATGACGGGTTGTCGTCTTCGAGTACTTCCTGGTCTCTATCAGTTGCTCAATGGTGAGGTCAGTCTTTCGGCTGTGAAGGATGTGCAGGTGGAGGATCTTCTGGGACGTACTCCGGTACAGCTGAACAAGGCAGTGGTGTCCGACTTCCTGGAGGACAAGGTGGTTATGGTTACCGGCGGCGGCGGCTCCATCGGCAGTGAGTTGTGCCGGCAGATTGCCACCTGTCATCCCCGTCGCCTTATTATCCTGGACATCTATGAGAATAATGCCTATGATATTCAGCAAGAGCTGAAGCGACAGTACGGGACAAGGCTTGATCTACGGGTAGAAATTTGTTCCATACGAGATAAAAAACGTGTCTATCAGATTTTTGAGCAGTATCACCCGGATGTGGTGTTCCATGCGGCAGCCCATAAACACGTGCCCCTGATGGAGGATTGCCCGGACGAGGCCATCAAGAACAATATCTTTGGTACCTATCATGTGGTGCGCGCCTCTGAAAAGTTTGGCGTGAAGAAATTTGTCATGATATCCACGGATAAGGCAGTGAATCCCACCAATTTGATGGGAGCTACTAAGCGGTTCTGTGAGATGATTTTGCAGAGCCGCCGAGGCAGCAGTACCGAGTTCTGTGCGGTACGCTTTGGCAACGTTCTGGGCTCCAATGGTTCTGTGATTCCGCTTTTTAAGCGGCAGATTGCCAACGGTGGTCCGGTGACCATCACGGATAAGCGAATCATCCGCTATTTTATGACTATTCCGGAAGCTGCCATGTTGGTGTTGGAAGCTGGCGCCATGGCCAAGCAGAGCCAAATTTTTGTGCTGGACATGGGGCAACCGGTGAAGATTCTCACACTGGCAGAAAACCTCATTCGTCTGTCTGGACTGGAGCCGTATAAGGACATTGAGATCAAGGAGATTGGGCTGCGCCCCGGAGAAAAGCTGTACGAGGAGCTGCTGATGCAGAGCGAGCACCTGTTGACCACTGAGAATGAGAAAATCTTTGTGGAAGAGCAGCAGTTGATCCCTCGGCGTGACATCATGTGCGGACTGATTTCCTTGGATAACTTCGTGTCTGCCCAGCGGCCCAAGGACGAGCTGATTGCTCTAATGCGCTACTTGGTGCCAACCTTCCGGGACCCCGACGAGGTAAACCGGGAGGCAGTGGAGCGTCTGGAAGGTGCTCATGAGAAGCAGGCTGTCCGTGCATAACCTCAATATCCGGCACCCTAAGATGTGGCTGGGAGTGTGCATTGCCCTCGGTGTGGTGACACTCTTGATATGGGGAAACTCCATGCGCACCTCCACTCAGTCTGCCCAACAGAGTGGCTCGCTTCTGGCGTTCTTGACGCCATGGTTGACGGCTCTGGGGATTCAGCCGGAGGGATTCCACAGCATTTTACGCAAGCTGGCCCACTTCTCCGAGTACGGCCTGTTGGGTGTTCTGTGGACGATGGAGCTGTGGCTGGGGCCTCACAGGGAAAAGAGAAGGGGTGCGATGGAGCTGTGGCTGGGGCCTCACAGGGGAAAGAGAAGGGGTGCGATGGAGCGTCTGAGCTTTTGTATGCTCACGGCCTTTTTGGATGAGACCATTCAACTGTTTGTGCCAGGACGAAGCGGAGAAATTCGGGACGTGTGGATCGACACAGCGGGTGCATGGACGGGTATTGTGATCACAACGTGTCTTGTATGTATCGCAATGAAATTCCGAAATAGAAATAAGAATATGTGAGAAAATACCGCTCTACTGCCAATAGAGGCAGTGGAGCGGTATTTTGCTTTTCGTTTGTCTGTGACTACTGTCATTTTGACAAAGGGAGAAACACCATACCACAATATGTTTGTTGACAGTGTTGGACATAGCATGATACTATCACTATGAATTTATATGAAAGGGAGAGAGGTCTATGAAACAAAAGGGGTGGAAGATCGTTCTATCTTCTGTGCTGGCATGTAGTATGCTCATGCCCTATGCGATGGGCGTGCGTACCATGGCTGCTGCGCCAGAGAGTCAACTCAAGGACCATTGGAGCTTTGATTCTCTGACCAGTGATGCAGGAGAGCACACGACGGCCACACTGGAAGGTGACGGCGTGAGTGTTGTGGACAGCGGAAATCCGGTGTTTGGGAATGTGCTTCGATTTGGAGCGGGTACCGACAACTATCTGAAGCTGCAAGATTACATCAACACGGGAAAGGGACAAGTTTCCTTTTCTATGTGGTATCGGTACGATAAGACCGTTACAGGGGATAAGGAGTCTGCATCTACCGTGCTGCTTCAGCACGAGGGGAGTGGGCGTTCCCTGTTGACCCTGCGCTCCAATGGCCAGTACCACACGTACATCAATGGAAAAGATGTACTTTCCCAGAAGTCCGTGTCTAAGGGAGAGTGGCAGCACATCACGGTCACATTTGACCAGGGAAGTAAGAAGGTAAAGTTCTATATCAACGGTGTTTTGGACAGTGAGCAAGCGCTGGGTGACAGCACCGTGGATCAGCTGCTGACGCTTCGTCTGGGTGCCCATAAAAATGCGGGTAACACCGATCCTCATCCTATGCGGGGGGATGTAGACGAGTTTTATGTATACGAAAAGGTACTCACCGATGCTGAGGCCCTGGCAGTGTACGAAGATAAGGCTGTGGAGCTGTACCGGGCGGAGTTACAGACTGCTGTGGAGGCGGCTCAGGCCCTCTATGACAGCCATGTTCTGCCCGATGACCACGAATGTGCCGTGGAGCTGGCTCAGGCTATTGCGGCGGTGACGGAGGCCACAACCCTGGAACAGATGAAGCAGGCTTATGAGGTGCTGCAAAATGCCGTGGCCGCATACCAGGCGGCTGTCCCGCTGAACCTGACGGTCAACCTGGACCAGGTGAACCGAGTCATTGATGCAGATTCCATTTTTGGTATTAATCACCGCTATGCGTTCAACGGTTATGGTACCTTTGATTCTGAGACGATGCAGATGAAAGAGGAGTTTACCAAGCTGTACATGAATGCGGGTTTTGGCTCCATCCGTTATCCCGGTGGAACCATTTCCAATCTGTTCAACTGGAAAACCACCCTGGGACCGAAAGAGGACCGCAAGGCCCAGATCCACGGCTTCTATAATAATCCGGGGCAGGGAGGTATTGAACCCAACTTCGGCATTGCAGAAATTGCAGACTTTGCCGACCAGGTTGACTCTGAGATTGTCTATGTGTACAGCTTGGGCCGCGGCAATGCGCAGGATGCAGCCGACCTGGTGGAGTACCTGAATGCAGAGGTGGGTACCAATCCCAACGGAGGCATTGACTGGGCTCAGGTGCGTGCGGATAACGGACACCCGGAGCCCTACCATGTGCGCTATTTCGAGATTGGTAACGAGATGCAGCAGGCCTATGGCCAGGCTGCTGACGGAACGTCTTCCCAGGGCTATTGGACTGACTATGTGTCCGGTGGAGCAGAGAAGGCCTACACCGAGGGCGGAACCGCCACATTCACCCAGAGATATACGGTGGATGAGGAGAATTGGAACAAGGTGGCCTCTCAGTCCGATGGAAGCGCCAATCTGGTACGTTTTTTGCGGTATGCCAACCTCAATCCCGGTATGCTGGATGAAAATGGGAAGATTGTAGACGACCCCAGCTTCCGGGCCATGAATGATGGGGTGCGGGTCTATGTGGGGACCGATGGGAACCTGACGGAATGGACTGTGGTGGACAGCTTGGAGAACTCCGGGCCTGAGGACACCCACTGTGTAGTGAACTACGCCAACGGCTCCATCCTGTTCGGTGATGGCGTTCACGGCAAGATTCCCTCCAAGGGCCAGAACATCTATGCCACCTACAGCGTGGACCGAGAGGGCTTCCTCGACGTGTCCAAGGCCATCAAGGAGACTACCCAGAAGATCAATGAGGCGGAGGGCACAAACTACCAGGCCAACGTGTATACCAGCTTTGAATCCAAGGGCTTTATCAATCGCATGAACAGCCTGGGGGCCAACGAGTGGTACGATGGCATGACCATCCACCCCTATTCCGGCACCGTGTCTGGTGGCAGCGATGCGAATGCCTTCTATGACAACGCCATGAAGAAGGCAGAGAATGTGGGCATCCAGCACGTGCAGGACTATGTGGACATGCTGCCGGAGGGAAAGGTGCCTGTGATCAGCGAGTTTGGCATCTTCCGCAACACGGAATCTCAGGTGCGATCCCAGACCCATGCGCTGTACATTGCCAAGGTGATGATGGAGTATGTGAAGCTAGGCAGCCCCTATATCCAGAAGCACTGCCTGGCAGACTGGTATAGCTCTGGGGCAGACTCCCTGGGGCCCACCCAGCAGGCGGTGATTCAGGTGGTAGCCCAAGAGGGGGCTGACACCTCCACAGGCGAAGGTGAGTTCCGTTTCTTCTCCACTCCGTCTGCCCATGTGTTTGAGATGCTCAACGCTGGCTTTGGTGATCAGGTGGTGGAGGCCCAGGTGGCGAATGCTCCTACGCTGTCCAACGGTGTGACGGCCATTTCCACCCTGGCCAGCAAGGACGAGGCTGGAAACGTGTACATCGCAGTGGTCAATGTGGACCGTGAGAAGGACTACCGCGTGCAGCTGAACATCCCCGGCATGGATCTGTCTGGCCGCACCGTAGAGATTCAGACCCTGGCCTCTGAGGGCATTGCCGATGAGAATACCCTGGAGAATCCCGACAACGTATCCATCGAGACGACTCAGATGGTCATGGGGGACAACCCTGTGGTGGAGCTTCCTAAGCACTCCTTTGTGGTGATGAAGGTGATGGCGCCTCAGCCTGAGACCTACACCGTGACTGTAAACATCCAGGGCCAAGGCACCGCCTCCGCCTCTGTGGAGACTGCCACGACTGGTACCACCGTCACCCTGACGGCTCAGGCTGCCCAAGGTTGGCACTTTGTGGAGTGGAAGAGTGACGATGTCACCGTTTTCGACAACGCCTTCCTGATGCCGGAGCAGGCGGTGACTGTGACTGCCGTGTTTGCCCAGGATAGCCAGCCCGGCGATGTGGACAAGACTCTGTTGGAGAAGACCATCGCCTACGCTGAGACGCTGGACACCACCGGTGTCACCGACTCCGCTGTGGCCGCCTTCCAGAAGGCGCTGGCCGAGGCCAAGACCGTGATGGCCGACACCAATGCCACCCAGGAGCAGGTGAATGCCGCTTGGGACAACTTGCTGGAGGGCATCTGGGGTCTGGGTCTTACCCAGGGCGACAAGACCCTGCTGGAGCAGCTCATCACCAAGGCCGACGCTATGATGGCCGATGTCGACAAATACGTGGAGGCCAACTGGAAGCAGTTGGTGGACGCTCTGGATACCGCCAAGGACGTGATGGCGGACGGTGACGCCATGGACGAAGATGTCCAGCCTGCCGCAGAGGCCCTGCTGAATGCTATCTTGGCCCAGCGCTTCAAGGCCGACAAGACCATTCTGGAAGACCTCATCACCAAGGCTGAGGACATCAACCTGGAGGGCTATACCGCCGAGTCTGTGGCCACCTTCCGCACGGCTCTGGCCAATGCCCAGGCAGTGATGGCGGATGAGAGCCTCAGCGAGGACGATCAGAGCGTGGTGGAGCAGGCGGTAGCCCAGCTCAGCGCTGCCATGGATGGACTCACGGCCCAGGGAGCGTCGGAGCCCAGTGATAAGCCGGAAGCTACCAACCAACCTGAGGCCACCCAGAAGCCCCAGGTCACAGAGAAGCCCAGCAGCGTGCCTCAGACAGGTGATTCTTCTCACCTGATGTGGCATGTGGCCGCCTTGGCCGCCTCTGTGAGCTTGCTGGCAGGAGCCGCTGTGGCCGTGCGCAAGCGCAGAAGCTGAACATACAGAAAATAATAGAAACAACCGGAGAGGCCAGCCCATTGGGGCTGGCCTCTCCGGTTGTGATTTATGTGATTTACAAGTGGAATTAAGCCTTATATCCGTTGGGGTTTTGGGACTGCCACTTCCAGGAGGAAGCGCACATCTCTTCAATGCCGTGCTGGGCTTTCCAGCCCATCTCGTCCCAGGCCTTCTGGGGGTCTGCGTAGCAGGCGGCAATGTCGCCGGGGCGACGGGGGTCCATGACGTAGGGCAGTTCCTTGCCGCAGGCCTTCTCATAGGCGTGGAGAATGTCCAGCACGCTGTAGCCCTTGCCGGTACCCAGGTTGCACACAAAGAGGCCGCAGTTCTGGGACGCCTTCTCAATGGCGGCCACATGGCCTCTGGCCAAATCCACCACATGGATGTAATCCCGGACGCCGGTGCCATCGGGGGTGGGGTAGTCTCCACCAAAGACGTGGAGCTTCTCCAGCTTGCCCACGGCTACCTGGGCGATGTAGGGCACCAGGTTGTTGGGGATGCCGTTGGGGTCCTCGCCGATGAGTCCACTTTCGTGGGCGCCGATGGGGTTGAAGTAGCGCAACAGAGCCACGTTCAGGGTGGGATCGGCCTTGCAGTAGTCCATGAGAATCTTCTCGATGAACAGCTTGGTGGTACCATAGGGATTGGTGGTGCCGCCGGTGGGGAAGTCCTCACGGATGGGCACCGTGGCGGGATCGCCGTACACGGTGGCGGAGGAGGAGAATACAAAGTTCTTCACGTTGTGGGCCCGCATGGCGTTGAGCAGCACCAGGGTGCTGGTGAGGTTGTTGGTGTAGTACTCCAAGGGCTTGGCAACGCTCTCACCCACGGCCTTGAGACCGGCGAAGTGGATGACCGAATCAATGTCGGGGTACTGGTTGAAGATCTGCTCCACGGCGGCTGCATCACACAGGTCTGCCTCCACAAAGGGAATGGTGGTGCCAGTGATCTGCTCCACGCGGTGAATAGCCTCGGGGCAGGAGTTGACGAAATTGTCCACGACGACAATGTCGTGGCCGGCCTGAATGAGCTCCACACAAGTATGGCTGCCGATATACCCGGCTCCGCCGCTGACGAGAATTGACATGATTGTATGCCCTCCTTTGAATACTGGTGAAAACGGAAACTTACACTGCGTGACCCTTGGCAATGACCACATCCACCACTTGCTGGGCCAGAGCCTGGCACTGGTCGTGGTCGGGGGCCTCCACCATGACACGGATGAGAGGCTCGGTGCCGGACTCGCGCACCAGAATGCGGCCGGTATCGCCCAAGGTATTGGCCACAGCATCCACCGCAGCCTGTACATCGGCGTCATCCTGGGCGGTTTTTTTATCGTGGACCCGGACATTGATCAGTACCTGGGGATAGATGGTAACCGGAGCGGCCAATTGGGTCAGAGTTTTGCCCTGGGCCAGCATGGCCTCCATGATCATCAGAGCGGTGAGAATGCCGTCGCCAGTGCGGGCGTGCTGGCTAAAGATGATGTGGCCGGATTGCTCGCCGCCCAGGCAGTGGCCGTTTTTGACCATATTCTCATAGACATACTTGTCACCCACGGCGGTCTTCTCATAGGAGATGCCCACCTCATCCAGGGCTTTGTACAGACCAAAGTTGGACATGACGGTGGTGACGACGGTGTTGTTGGCCAACTGTCCCAGGCTCTTGAGGTAGCAGCCATAGAGGTACATAATGTGGTCACCGGTGACCACATTGCCGTTCTCATCCACGGCCAAGCAGCGGTCAGCATCGCCGTCAAAGGCGAAGCCCACATCCATGTGGTTTTCCACCACGTAGCGCTGGAGTGCGCCGATATGGGTGGAGCCTGCATCCATATTGATGTTCAGTCCATCGGGATTGGCGTGGATGGTGTGTACCTCAGCGCCCAGAGCCTCGAAAATCTGGGGGGCAAGTTTCCAGGCGCTGCCGTTGGCGCAGTCCAGAGCCACGCGCTTGCCCTGGAAGGAGTGCTGGACCAGAGAGATGAGGTGCTGGGCGTAGTGATCTCGGCCAGCCACATCGTCAATGATGCAGCCGATGGCATCTCCGCTGGCCATGGGCAGCTGCTCCAGGATTTCACCATCCAGCATCAGCTTACCGTCCAGATAGTCCTCCACCAGAGAGATGACACCCTCGTCCATCTTCTCGCCGTCTCCATTGATGAGCTTGATGCCGTTGTCATAGAAGGGGTTGTGAGAGGCGCTGATCATCACGCCGCAGTCGTAAGCGCCGTTGCGAGCCATGTAGGACACAGAGGGGGTGGTGGTGACGTGCAGCAGGTGAACATCTGCCCCGGAGGCGGCCATACCAGCGCTGATGGCATACTCCAGCACATAGCTGGAACGGCGGGTGTCCTTGCCCACCACGATGGTGGCACGATGGCCCCGACCATAGTAGTAGCCCAGGAAACGGCCAATCTGATAGGCGTGGTCGGCGGTGAGGCCTACGCCGGCCTTACCGCGGAAACCGTCAGTTCCAAAATATCTTCCCATGAGATTATCCTCGCTTTCTTTATTGGAATGCATCAACCCTGACGATGGGTGATGTGGTCCTTGTCCTTATAGATACTGCCCTGGGGGATGACGCCCCGGACGCAGCTGGTGGGGTAGACGCTGGTGTGGCGGCCCAGAATGGTGCCGGGATTGAGCACAGAGTTGCAGCCCACTTCCACATAGTCGCCCAGCATGGCGCCTACCTTTTTTCGGCCAGTCTCCAGCAGCTCATCTCCCTTGATGACCACTGGGGTCTTGTCAGACTTCACGTTGGAGGTGATGGAGCCAGCGCCCATGTGGCTCTTGTAGCCCAAAATGGAGTCACCCACGTAGTTGTAATGGGGCACCTGAACGCTGTCAAAGAGAATGACGTTTTTCAGTTCCACGGAGTTGCCCACCACGCAGCCTTCGCCAACCAGAGCGGAGCCACGGATGAAAGCGCCGTGGCGCACCTCGGTGTTGGGGCCGATGATACAGGGGGAGCCCAGGTAGGCGGAAGGCATCACCTTGGCGGTGCGGTGTACCCACACCTGGGGCTGAGGCTGGTCATACTCCTCCGGGGACAGAGTGCTGCCCAGGGAGAGAATCAGCTGGGAGATTCCCTCCAGTGCCTCCCAGGGATATTCAAATTGCCGCAGATAATCAGCAGCAACGGTATGCGAGAGGTCAAAAAGGTCTTGAATTTTCACATCCATGAAATGTACCTCCAATTTTACTTCTTTACATCTTATTAATATAGAGGAAATCCATGAAGTTTTCAATCACTGATTCTATTGAATTTCTTTCCAAACATAACGTGTGAAACTGTCGAATTGCCGGATGCCATACCAAGAGGGCACAGGGAGAGAAGAAAACCGAAACCTGAGGAGTATCCGATGCCTGCGAAAAGGGCGTGAGCTGGGAGTAAACGAGGAGCGTTGACAAGGAGGACGGGGAGATATCTAGTGCTTGAGAAACTGTGAGAAATGCATAAAGCAAGAGTGGAAAAATTGTGAGATGTCACAAACGGGGGGGGGTAAATAATTGAATTTAGAAGCAATATGTGGTAAAATATAAAAGGTTAAGGCACATTTTGGAAAATTTTATCTGGAGTGAGGGAAGAACGATGAAAAAACGATGGGAACGGTTGATTGCCGCGGTTATGTCTGTGGTGATGGTTCAGACCGTGTGCCCGCCGCAAGCGATGGCATTGGCTGCATCAGAGGTGAAGGAAGCAGCGGAGTATCTGGAAATTGACCAGCTGTTTTCTGCCACGCAATCGGCGGTCACCACCGACTCCCCGGAGAACGTGGAGACCCAGACCAGCGCCGCACTGTTTCAAGACGGAGCGGTGCGCATTTATCATGCCCTCCAGCTGTATGCCATTGGCAGCAATGCGGTGGTGCACAGCGGAGATGCACAGGCGGAGACCTTTGGCACAGGTACGGTGCTCACCGATGAGAATGGTCAGGTCCTGCTCTATGATTCGGATGGCAGCTATCAGCTGATGAACGACATTGCTCTGCCGGATGGAACGATGTGGACGCTGCCCAGCGGTTTCTCGGGTACATTTGTGTCGGAAGGGGAGAGCACAGAAGCGCCGTTGTACGATGAGGATACGGATACTATCTACATCTACAACAACTATCAGCTTCTGACACGGGCTGCTGAGGACGAACTGAAGACAGTCCTGTCTGGGGATAACGTGGCGGAGACCTTCGGCCTGGGCCAGGTGGTGTATGCTGGCGACCAGCAGCTGGAGTATACCCAGGAGCATAACTATGTGGTGGCCCAGAGCTTTACCGGGGAGATGCCGGAGCTGAAGGCGGAGGAGGTGCTGCAAGAGGGCACTTCCTGGGATGGACGACAGTATGAAGGACAGGTCATCTATTATGAGAAGGGCGTGCAGTATATTCTGATTGGCAATAAGCAGCAGTTGCAGGCGATTGGAAAGACGGACGAAAATGGTGACCCCATCAAAGTGACTGAGCCTGTGTGGGCGCAGAAGCAAGAGGCTTACTCTGTGGGTGGTATTGGATATTGGCGTGATGTGGGTGACCCGATAGAATATTATCGTGGGGATGCAGATATCATCTCGAACGGAGATTACACAGAACTATTTTCCTTTGATCAAGAAGTTGGTGGCACGGGCGAGTACGAGGGGAGTATTCTTGGAAAGGATACGCGTAATAAGTATTATGGCAGTATGCTAAATGGAGCAGAAGTCGTCTGCAACAAAAATGCGGATAAATATCACACTAATATTGAACGTGGACATGGCGACGATTTTGAACCCGTTTACAGCACCATTGCCAACTATATTATCTTCCGACCGATTAGCCTAAAAGGTGTGAACTGGACCCCATTGATGTTCTCCGGAACCATGGAAGGCCGATTGAACATGAAGAATGGTGAAAAAATCATCATTTCAAACGTAAATATTAAAGCAACCGGGGAATTAGATCCAAGAGTTTCCATGGGCGTTGGTTTTTTTGCAACCATCAGCAGTGAACGAAATGAAAACGATATAGGACTTGTAGGCAGTCAGGCTGTGGTCAAAAATATTCACTTAGACCAGATCAATGTTGAAAATGGGTATACCGGCATGGCGGATACTGAGACGTTGGTCAGTGGATTACTGAAGGTCCTTGGTGGTATTCTTGGGTGGATTGCTGGAATAGTTGGTGATTTAGTAAATGCGGTGATTCCGGGAAGCAACCTCAAGCTTGGGGATTTCCTCCGTGAATTGCTCAGCGTGAAAAAAGAGTCACCGGATACTTTTGCAACGGGAGCCTTTGCAGGTCGTATGATTGGTGATGTCCTTGTAGAAGGGTGCAGTGTGACAAATGCGAGCGTAAGTAGCAGCCATGACATGACCGGTGGATTTGTCGGTAATGTAGAAGGAGTTACCGAGTATGACGGATTGAGTGATAAACTAGGGAAGACTGTGGAAACATTAGAAGAAGTGCTGAATCTCATTCCCGGTCTGGGATTAGGGGACTTGATTACCGTTGTGCTGGACAACCCGACTTTATTGAATGTAAAAGAACTCATTCCCACTGGCTACAAGTCTGCTACCATTCAAGATTGCGATATTCAGTTAAGTAATGGAGCTATCGGAATGGAAACAACGTCCTTTAACGGCGGATTTGCAGGATGTCAGACTGGAGCAAAAGTATCGGAGTGTACAGTCACTGGGCTCAGTCAAGTGAATGCTTTTCAGTACGCCGGAGGATTTGCGGGCGTGATACGGGATGCAGTCATTTTGGGATTGCTGGATAAAGTAGGCGTGAATCTTTCGGATGAGGTTATAGCGAAATTACGTGGCGTAGACCCATCTTCGGAGAATGTGGATTGTTCAGTAGCTGGTGATAACTGGTCGGTGTCTTCGGGCGAGTATGCAGGTGGATTTACAGGAATTGCTGCTAATAGCGATTTGAGTAAAATCACTGTGTCTGGACTGAAGAACGTCACAGTATCGGTCAAGACATACATGAACGAAAGCACAACTGGATATTACGGGGGAGGACTGGCTGGGCGAGCCACGCTTGGCTCAAGTCTTATCCTCATTGGCGATGAAGATTTGAGCGAGAAGGGGCTGTTGGGACAAGTTGGCAGTTTGTTGAGTGGTGCTTTGGCTGGAGATGGATCACGTCAGATTTTAAATCTCTTGGGAATTTCAGCCTCGGAGCTCAGAACATGTACTGTAGCAGGGAACGATTTATGCGTACAGGCGCAAGACTATACTGGCGGATTGATTGGCCAGGGCGACGGTGTGCAAATCGGTCAACCAGAAAGTAATCAAGACAGCCAAGATGGAAATGAAGCGTATGCGCAAGACAACACAGACCTATCTAGTGAAATTAATGGAATTAGGGAAGTTAAGAGCCTAAATGGAGACTATGCAGGAGGCATCGTAGGACAGTTGTTGCCTGCATATGCAGCCGGAATCGTAGAAGGAGCTGTAGGGGCAACAAGTGTTATCCAGTCCATGGTGTCCAATGTAGAGGTTACGGCTCTAGATCAGGCAGGATTTGCTGTGTCGGCTTCCGGTAAACATGCTGGTGGCGCCATCGGTGTGACGGTGGGCGGTGATATCTCGAATGTCAGCGTGAACAACCTGAAACAGGTTTCTGCCGTAGAAACCGCTGGCGGATTTATGGGCAGCAACAGTGCAGTGGGACTGCTGAACAGTGATGGACTGAATCTACTGGGATGGAATCTTGTGGAGATAAACGGACTTCTGAAAGCAGTTCCGTACTTTGTGACGAATTGTACCAGTTGTTATGTATCCTATGCTGTCGGAAATGATGCAGCAGAGCCTCAAGTGACTGCAAATAGCGCAGGCGGCTTTATTGGCGAGATGTATAGCGGAAGCCTGAACAATTCCGCACTAAATGTCCCATATGAAGTGGACCCAAGTGCTCCAGATGCCCGCGTAGGAAAACCCACAGATGCAGTGCGCTATATCACTTCTGTAAAGGGCATTTCCTATGCAGGAGGCTTTGCCGGAAAAATCGTTTCGGGAAGCTTGGTAGATGCAGCTGGAGGTATTGGTGTTGCTGGCATCAAGGTTAATCTCTCGGAGGTTCTGAGTGTTCTGGAGGTATATATTCCTGAGGTCACCAGTGCAGGTGTATTTTCTGCTAGCGGGTTGCGGGTAGAGGCGACACAAACCAGTGGAACCGATGCCGATGCAGGGTCTGCGGGCGGATATGCTGGCCTGATTCGGGGGGCTCGCATTACAGAAAGCAGCGTATCTGGTTTGGCCACGAAAGCAGACATTGAAAATCGAGAGGACAATACTCCGCTTGATGGGGATTGGGCTGTCATAGCGCCCAAGACTGCGGGCGGCTACGCTGGCCAGATTGACATTGGCTATGTGGCAAAGGCAGGCAACGGTGTGGAAATCACTGGTGTATTGCAAGTAGCTGGCTTGTTAAACGCCATTAGCGTTGTAGAGTCTCGGTTAAACCTGTGTGATGTGGCAGGAATGCCTGGCGGATTTAATGTGAAGGCTACCAACGGCTCCGCTGGCGGATATGCCGGTGAGATCAACGGCTCCTGGCTCAATGGCTGTGATGTTGACAACTATGAGTACATCCACGCAGTGGATAGCGCCGGTGGCTTTGTGGGTACGGCTCAGCCCGGCGATGTGGCGAGCGTGATTTCTTCCACCAGCCTGCTGAATGGGGTCGTGGATGCCCAAGATTTGCTCAGTGTGGCGCAGACCCTGATTCCCCGCATTTACAACAGCTCCACCGCTGCGGTACCCTGCGGCGGCTATGTGAAGGCCACGGGAACGTCTGAGATAGTCGAGTCTACAGAATCTGAGGCTCCGGAAGCAGGGAGTGGTACTGACTCTGGCACCGGAGAGGATGAAAAAATTGAACTGTCTGGCACCATTCGGACGCTCCGGGGCATGGCTGGCGGCTATGTTGGCTACAACCTGGGCGGCCGCATCTGGGGCGATGTGACAACAGACCCGGCGGATAATACTCCTCTGGAGGACTCTAAGGTTGCAGCTACTAAACGGGTGAGAGAGGTGGATGGCAAGGAGTATGCCGGCGGATTCACTGGCTTGATGGCTGCGGCCAATATTGCCGATACTGGCGGATTGAGCTTGCTGTTTGGCCTGGTCAATGTCAGCAACTTGCTCTCCGCCCTCCAGGCAGTGTATCCCACCGAGACCAATACCCAGACCACCGGCCCGCTGCGTGGCTTGGATGAGGAAACTTGGAACAAATGGAAAGCCGCAGTGGGTGCCAACGGTGCTTACGGGGATAAACTGGCCAATGCAAAGTTTGAAGATCTAAAGGATTTTATCTACGGTTATACTGTGCAGGCAGATGTGCAGGATGATGGCACTGGCGTGCTGGACGGCGGAGCCGCTGGCGGCTATGTGGGCCGTATGGAGGCTGGTGTCATCACAGCCGCCTATGCCCAAGATGTACAGCTGGTGACGGCGCACCGCAGTGCCGGTGGATTCGCAGGAGAAATGATTACCGGAACGGTTCTTGGGCTGGGTGATATTTCTGTGCTTGGAATTGATTTGACGGGTGGCCTTGGCCTGATAAAAACATTTGTTCCTGTCATCTACACATCCAAAGTCAGAGGCTATAAGTCCGGGATGGAAATTAAGGCAGATGGCGAGAGCTCGAATGCCAAAATTGGTAACGCCGGAGGCTTTGTAGGCGCATCGTATGGTGGCCAGATTTGGGATTCACCAAAGGAAAACGAACATATCTCTACAAAAGAGAACTTAGATTTGTGGAAGGGGAAAGCTGGCGTTGTTTCTAATCTGAAGGATGTTCTGGGAACCAGATGTGCGGGTGGATTTGCTGGCGTGCTCGATACCGCAAGTGCGGCAGAGGTGGACGTTCAGACAGAGTCAGGTCTGCTCAGCAAAATTCTGAGTCTGTTGATTGGAAGCAGTACGGTTGACTCCTTAGCGGGAATCTTGGAGGCAACGCTTCCAACCGTACAGAGCGCCACGGTGAATGCACCTGAATCTACAAATTCGTCTCTTGTGATGGAGTATGTTGTGCGTGAGGGCACCCGTGCTGCAGGTGGCTTTGTGGGTATGGCCAACGGAGCTATCCTGGGTCGTAGAGAGAACATTAGCAACGAAGAGACTAAAAATGTGGATATCTCCATCCACGGTGTACGTGCTGTGATTGGTGGAGAACACGTAGGTGGTTTTGCTGGCCTGGCGGACAATGGCGGAGTGGTAGAGGTAGCGGAAAACCCAACCTCCATTCTGGAATTGCTGGGGTTGACCAACGTGGACGTACTCAACCACATTCGGACCTATTTCTACAATTGTAAGGTAGAAGGTTCTGGAAATGGGCTGTCGGTGTACGCCACAGAGGCTGCCACTGGAGCTGGTTCTACCACAGATAAAACAGAGAGCAATCAGGTTTATCAGAGCGGTAATGCAGGTGGTTTTGTGGGTAGTCTGCTCAATGCATCCGCGCTGGACTGTCAGGTGGAAAACCTGAAAATTGTCCGTGGACGGAACTACGTAGGCGGCTTTGCAGGGCTCAGCGGTAAGAGTGGCACAGTAGATGTGGATCACCTGGAAGTATTCGGGAAAATCTTGAGCGCTGCAGCAGGTGTTTTGGATATCTTCGGTTCTCACGTAGACGATAGTACCGTCAAGGGTATGAGTGGTGGATATACCATTTCTGCCACTGGAGGAGAGGACCCCATTGCTGGCGGTTTCATCGGCTATGGTGATTTGTCTCGTGTCAACTACTGTGATGCAGTGGACTTGAAGCAAGTGTACAGCGACCAGCAGGCTGGCGGCTTTGTGGGACGAACAAACTTTGCATATCTGGCAGATTTGAATGTAGCTTCGCCGGCGCTGTTGAACCCGATCCTTACGGTGGTCAACAAGCTACTCGAACTTTTGTATGTAAACGACCTGGAGAATCTTGGCCTCATTGATATAGAGCTGTCCGGTATTCTGGAAAATGTCCTGAAGCTTGAGGTCCTTAAAGACGGTAATGCGCTTTTCGTTACACTGTTGGGATTGAAGATTTCTGTGGCCCTATCCAAGGAAACAGGAGAGAACGGTACTGACGTGGCGGAAATCTGGATTGGAGATTCTTACATTAAATTGCCGTGCTCTGAGAAAGATGGCATTGGCACAGATACGGATAATATCAAAGTCGGTCTCATCAAGGCAAACCGCACCAAAGTTGCCAACTGTACAGTTACTGGTGTCACCAATGGCTATGATGTGTTTGGCGGTGGCGCGAACAATGATACAGATGGAAATAGTAAATTTGGATACACTGGCGGCTTTGTGGGCTGCAACAAGGAGGGACTGCTGGAGTACAACACCATGGACAAGGCAGATACCATCCGAGGTACTGAAAAACTGGTAGGGGCCTTTTCTGGAAAAACTATGTTGAAGTCTGTCTATGATTTCAATACCTTGAAATCCATTGAGGGAATGCAGAATCGATATACGGTATATCGCCTGAACGAGTACGGAGATGAGTTAGACCGGATTTTGTATCGGGGACAGATAGAAAAGCCGCTGAGTGCAGAGTATCAACAAATTGAGATTGGTGCTGTCAAGTATCACAGCTATACAGTGATACATCGGGGCCCATCTGACATTGAGCAGGGCGAGTATGCCTCCTATTTCCAGGCTGTGTGGGAAGATGCCATGCTAAATAGCAGCGAGCATCCCAATGCCTTAGCGCCGGCAAATGTCTATGTGTCGTCCGCTCAGGCCCAGTTGATGCTGGGTGTGGCCACAGAGCAGAATCGAGATACTACAGTGCCCCAGGGTGGAGCTATGCAGGACCCCTGCTCTGGTGATATTCATCTGACCATTGAAAAGATTTGGTACGATAACGAGAATAAAGGCGGTACTCGTCCGTCAGGAATCACGGTGACGTTGTACCAGGATGAGGACATCTACCCCATCAAAGGCCAAGATGCCTTCACAATGAATGCTCAGTTGGCGGGAATGGATGCCAATATCTGGACGTATGAGGTTGACGTTCCGGCTGATGGTGCGTCTCACACGTATTCTGTGAGTGAAGAGCCTGTGGACGGTTATGTTACATTCTACTACTCTACCTCCGATGATCCGTATACGCTGTATATCCTCAACTTCTTGATTACCGAGTTGATGGTGGACGATACCGTGGTGATTGACTACGGTCTGCCGGTAGCAGTGGATGTTTTGGACAATGATGCATTGGGCCCCTATCAGATTGCGGGCGAGTTGGCGGGCGTTGCTCAGTATGACGCTGAGAAACTGCACAAGACATTTGACCAGACAACGGCATTGACTCAGCATGAGCAGCAACTTTCCTATGGCAAGGCGACCATCGATGCACCTAAGGGAGTCGTGGCTGAGACCCCGGAGACCGATGGTAAGGCTGAAACCTCAGAGACCAACGATGTTTACAAGCGGGACGTATACTACGTGCCCGATACCATGCAAATGGACTCCCTGGAAAAAATGCTGTATGTGGTGGCGTTGGATTCTAAATATGTAAAAAATGGCCAAAACTACATCACGGGTGAGCTCTCAATCATTCCAGCAACTGAAATCTTCTATGAAGATAATTTTGGTGCGATAAAGCCTAATCCGGGTTATACAAAGGACGATACAAAGATAGTATGGACGCCTCTGACCGGAGAGGGCTCTGATACACAGCAGGATACCGATCGTCCAGGCAGTGCAGAATTGGGCAAGCTGTGGGATGATTTGTACGGAAATGATACCCACTACAAGGATGATTCAACTTACAGCAACGGGACCGCATGGTATGTTGAGGTAGGCGAAGACACAAAGACCTCCCCCAGCGTAGAATTTGCGTTTACAGGAACGGGATTTGATTTAATTAGTGTGACCAGCGGAGATACTGGATATGTCCTGATTGAGGTCTATGATAAGGAAAATCAGCTCGTTCGAAGGTCAGTGATTGATACATATTATGGGTATGTGTATGATGCCGAGAAAGATGAGTGGATTGTGGACGAAAATGCGGATAACTCCAATGCGTTGTATCAAGTGCCCATTGCAAAGGTTGATGGTTTGGGATGGGGAGAGTATAGCGTAAAAGTAATGCCTGTTTATGAGAAAGTTTTTGACCATCATTATCAGGAAGGCGGTCAAGACAATTCCTACACATTCTATTTAGATGCCATTCGTGTATATAATCCAGCAAATCCCTTGGGCAATGCCTATGAAGATATCAAGGATGTTTACTTGGAAGATGGGGAATTCAATCCTCAATTCAAGGAAATCCGTAATATTCTTCTCAATGCAAATAACACATCTGCGGTCACTGAGATTGGCGCGGTTTTCGTGGATGGCAATGGAGCCTTGACTGACATTGAAGACTATAAGGCGTATGGACCCAAACATGAGGTCTACTTGGCCCCGGGGCAGGCGATATCGTTCAATCTGGAGACGACAACGGGTTGTATTCCTGATAAGCTGCAGTTGTCTGCAAAGCTAGAAAGTGGAAGTTCCACACAGATGACCATTGAACTGGCGGTTCCTGATCAAGATCAACAGTGGGTCTCGTTCCGGGCAAAGACACACCCGATCGAGACAGCGTATGATTTGTATTACGAATTTGGTGAACAATGTGTGTGGGAGGCTCAAAAGAATGAAAAAGGGGAAATTGTCTCCTACAAAACCAAGTTCCCCATTGTCATCCGAAATTCCAGCAGTTCGACAACGGAGGGGGCGGATGTGGTTCCCACGGATGATCCCAACGCAAATCTGGACGACAAGGTTGGAAATCTGCTGTCCCTGACCAATCTGAAGTGGACAGGAAATGCTAAAATCAAGCAAGAAGGCGATGGAACTGCCACAGTCCAGAGCGAGGAGAACCGTACTGCACAGCAAGACTTGCTGGTGACAAGCAGTTGGGAAAATGTAGAGGCCGCCTATTACTTGCTCAATCCTGTGCAGCAGTACACCGTGACCGTGAAGTATCAGGATGAGAGCGGAAATTCTTTGGCAGAGGACCAAGTGCTCCAGGTTTACGATGGCGCAGAATATGATGCCACGAAACTTCTGGAACAAGCCATCAAAGGATATCAGTTCCAGCGGGTTCAGGGAGAGGCAACTGGTGTGGCCACAGGCGATGTGGAGATTGTTGTGATTTATCAGAAGCTGAGAATGGAAACCCTACAGCAGCTGATAGACCGTGCCAAGACCATGGTGGACTGTGCCCACAAGTACGTCAAAACCCAGTGGGAAGCTCTGCTGGATGCACTGGCAGCGGCGGAGCAGCTCTTGAGCGTGGAGCATGTGACTCAAGACCAAGTGGACGACACAGCCAGTGCGCTGCTTGAGGCGATTTTGGCCCAGCGCTTCCAAGCGAATAAGGAGAACTTGGAGGCGATTTTGGAGCAAGCCAAGGACATGGACCTCTCCGGCTACACGGTGGAAAGCGTAGCAAGATTCCAGGCGGCGCTGGATGCAGCGCAGGCTGTGATGGATGACGATAGCCTGAGTGAGGAAGAGCAGCAAACGGTGGATGCAGCGACCGAGGCGCTTGCTGCGGCCATGGAGGGGCTGACGGCGGAAACGGAGCCGGAAGAGCCGGAAGCCACAGATGCCCCCCAGGCGACCGATGCGCCTGAGGCAAGCCAGCAGCCCGAAGCTACCAACGCTCCGCAGACAACGGATGAGCCCCAGGCGACTCCGGAGTCGGATACCCAGGTTCCCCAGACGGGAGATGAGTCTGGTTTGACCATCTGGCTGACAACTCTGTTTGTCTGTGCTGCGGCTGGAATTGGCATGGGTATGAAAATCAAGACTCGAAAAGAAGAGCAGTGACAAATACCTGATATGGCCGGTGGCTTCCCCTGGAAAGGGGAAGCCACCGGGGCACTGGAGGAAAAGATGGATAGTTCCAAAGGACAGACAAGAAAAAAACGTAGAAACACACTGGTGTGGAAAGGCGTGGCTCTGGCAATTATGGTAGCCGTGTGTGTGGGCGGCCTTTTTGTGTGGAGCATGTGGGGGAAAGGCCAAGAACAGAAACAAAATATGCCCGTATATTTAAAAAGCGGCATATCCATTGAACGTGTGGAAGCTTATGACGGACCCTTTTGGGAGGATGGCACAGACCGTGCCGTAGAAGACGTATGGCAATTGACGGTGCTCAATACGTCAGACCAGGACATACAGTATTTGAAAATCGTGGCCAAGGACGAGAATGGGAGCTCCTTGGGAGAATTTGAAATAACAACGTTGATTGCAGGAAGTACTGTCCAGGTGTTGGAGGCGTCTGCTGTGCAGATGCCTGGAAATGCCCAGTCTTGTACTTATTCCATAGAAAATTTGGCCTATTTGAAGCAGGAACGCTCGCTGCATACGGATAAATTTACCCTGTCCGTGGCGGACCAGTGGATTCGATTGGAGAACAACAGCAGCGAGAACATCGAAAACGACATTTATATTTACTATAAAAGAATCGAGGACAATGTATTACAAGGAGGAATCACCTATCGGGTGAAATTTGCCGGAGGTCTGGAGGCCGGAGAGAGCCGGGAAGAGCAGACCCAGCATTTTGACCCAGATACATGTGAGATTATGTATTTGACCTATCAGTGAGGAGCGTTTCAATGAAAATTTCCAAGGAATTTATGTTGCGGGAAATTGCAGGAGAGTACATTGTTGTGCCCACAGGTAAGGCTGTATTTCAGTTTATGGGGTTGATTACGCTAAATGAAGTGGGGAGGTTTTTGTGGGAATTACTTCAAAGTAAAGAATACTCTATGGATCAACTGATACAGAAAATTTGCCAAAGCTATGAAGTGGAAGAGGCTGTTGCTCAGAGCGATGTAAGAGAATTCATAGATGCTTTGAAAAGTAGAGGCATTTTGTCTGATGATTGAGCGAGATAGAACTGAAATTCAATAACGATATAATTAGTGGGAGAGAGTAAATGAAGAAAACATATGAAAAGCCTATGGTATATTTTGAAGAGCTTAGTTTTGATACGACCATAGCAGATATGTGTAGCGCCGTTCTTACAAACGATTGCCAAACAAATGCGGCTACAGGTGATCTCTGTACAAAATATGAGATTCCAGGGAGTATCTTAGGGTTTGTTTATTTTAACGAAAACCTAGATGTTTGTGAGGCGTCAATGGAGTGTTATCATGTTAATGCAGGGGTGTTTGGGGGCTCCTAAATATGTATGGGTCAATTCAATATACTGTTGCAGGACTTCGACTACAAATCAATTGGCAACCCTATATGATTAAACTGAAAAAAGAATACCCATATTCTGCGTATATGTCTCAAGAAGAACCGTGTGATGTGAACGTGATGATACGTCCAGCATCTCAGTTGATGAGACGCAATACAGACCCGGTTTTTGCCAGTAGCAGAAACCGGGCTTATTACGAGTACGGAAAAATATATCGCTATCGAGGTACATTTCTGAATGTAGATGAGGAAAACTGGCTTGGCTGTCAAGTCGTAGACCCATTGGAGGAGAACGTGATACAGGTATATTTGCCGTGCCGACAAAAAGCAATAACTGAAGGAAGCCTGTTTGCCGCCATGGGTTTGGATTATCTATTGTCATACAGGGGGAAAGTGGTGCTCCACGCTGCCTATATCCAGTGTCTTGGACAGGCCGTTCTCTTTTCAGCCCCCTCTGGCACTGGAAAGTCTACTCAGGCGGAACTGTGGCGCCAGCATCGGCCAGGTACTCGCATTGTCAACGGAGACCGGGCGGTGTTCAGCGTAGAGGATGAACGAACGATGGCACATGGCTTTCCGTTCTGTGGGTCCTCTGGAATCTCCCACAACATATCTTGCCCGTTGAAAGCCATCGTGGTCTTGCGTCAAGGGAAGAAAAACCATCTGGTGCGCCTTGTGGGCGCTCAGGCTGCCACAATTCTGCTCTCGGAATGCATGGTTCCGTTATGGGATCGGATTGCCACGCAACGTGTGATGGACACTGTGACGCAGGTAGTAGAGCAGTGTCCCATTTATCTGTATCACTGTCTTCCGGATGCCTCGGCAGTGGAGCATTTGTATCATGTAATCTATGAAGGAGGGAAACCAGATGAATGAGCCATGGTGGAGTCAGGACGTGCCCATCAGTCAAATGCTGTCTCGAAAGGCAGCTGTGCGGGGCATTCCGTTGCATGGTACCTTTGAGCTGACCAGTCGATGCAATTTTAGCTGTAAAATGTGCTATGTGCACGGCATGGAAAACATGGAGCAGTTGGAACAGCAGGAGCTGACAACGCAAGAGTGGCTGGACATTGCCCGCCAGGCAAAAGAAGCCGGAATGCTGTTTTTGTTGCTCACGGGTGGGGAGGCCATGCTGCGCCGGGACTTTATTGAGCTGTATGAACCGCTGTGTGAAATGGGATTTCGGGTGGTCATCAACTCCAACGGCTCCATGCTTACCCCAGAAATCGTAGAGTGCTTTTCTAAGCGCCCTCCTGCTCGGATCAACATCTCCCTCTACGGGGCTTCCGATGAGACTTATCGCTCCTTGTGTGGCGTGCCAGCCTACGAGTCGGTGAAAACGTCCATCTATCGTCTGAGGGAGATGGGGATATCGGTTCGGGTCACCATGATGCTGACCACTTATAATTGCGGGGATATGGAGCAGGTGCACCAGACTGCACGGGATGCAGGGGCGCTGTGTGCCATGTCCTCCTATCTCTTCCCGCCGATTCGGTTGGATGAACAGACCTGTGGGAATAATCCTGGACGCTTAGCGGCGGAGGAGGCGGGGGCTTACATGGTGCGCCGGGAGCGGCTGTTAAGTGACGATGAGGAGTTTTTGAAACGGGCCCAGTGGGCGCTGCAACAGTCAGCTGCCTTCAACCAATCGTCGTCTGAGGGACTCCCCATGCAGTGTTTGGCGGGGCGAGCCTCTTTTTGGTTGACCTGGGACGGAAAGATGCGTCCCTGTGGCCTGTTTGACCGAATTGAAATGGATGTGCGAGAGGTTGGCTTTGCGAAGGCCTGGAAAGAAATTCATGAGAAAACTCTTCAAATTCGGTTACCACGTGCCTGTGCCAATTGTCCTGACCGAGTGCTTTGCCACAACTGTGCTGCCATGACCTTAGCAGAGACCGGGGCATTTGACAAAAGACCAGAGTACGTATGTCGGATGGTGGAGGGCATGAAGACAGAGTATGCCAGACAACTGAAGAATATGGAGTGATAGAATAGTCATGTTTGACTGGAAGCGTATCAGACGCAAGATTGCAGAGGGTGCCCTTCAGGAAATGAAACGGGAAGGACAGTGGATCTTCCAGCGCATGAGAAAGTATTGGGGCAGCATATTATTCTACTTGGTTATAGGAGTGTTGGGAACACTGCTAGGATTGGCAGGCAGTATTAGTTCCAAGTATCTGATTGACGGAGTCATGTTTCAGAATTTGAATTTGCTGCTTGCAATGCTCTTGTTGCTGATTTTGACTGGCCTAGCTAAAGTTGGGTTAGATGCGTGGAGCGGGATTTATCTGCGAAGGGTAAGCTTAAAGGTGCAAAATGAGTTGTTGGCACAGGTTTATCATGATATTTTTTGTACTCGTTGGCAGAGTATGAGTAAATACCATAGTGGTGATTTGCTCAGTCGTTTGAATAGCGATGTCAACACAGTATCTGCCAATGTGCTGAGCTGGTTTCCTTCGTTTGTTACCACTGGTGTGCATGGTTTGGGCAGTTTGGTGATTATGCTGTATTATGACAAGACCATGACCGTGATTGCATTGCTCAGTGCACCCGTTTCATTGTTGCTATCTCGGGTATTGTTGGTACGCATGAGGGATCACAACAAGAAGATGCGACAGGTGGGTAGTGAACTGATGGGCTTTACAGACGAGTCATTTCAACATGTACATACCATCAAAGCGCTGCATCTTACGGATATATTTGAAAATAGACTCAAAGCAGTGCAAAATAAATATATGACAGAGGCGGAAGAGTACAACCAATTTTCAGTACAAGCCGCCTCCTTTATGTCTGTGCTGAGTTTGATGGTATCCGTGTTATGTATGGCCTGGGGAGTATTTCGACTGTGGAACGGATATATCACCTATGGTACGATGACGTTGTTCTTGCAGCTGGCGCGCTCCTTGAGCAGAGACTTATCTGGTATAATTCGAATGGTACCCAGCGCTATCTCAGCTCTTACTTCGGCCGGGCGAATCATAGAAGTCACTGAATTGCCCAAAGAGCCTGTAGGGAATTCGGTCAACATTCAGCACATTGAAGATCAGAAACAGTATGGTTTGTCCATCCGGTTGCAGGAGGTTAGCTTCTCTTACAAGCGGGGAGAGGTTGTGTTGAAAGGGTGTAGCTTAGAGCTGAATCCTGGTGATTACGCTGCAATAATGGGACGATCTGGCTGTGGGAAGACTACTTTGCTTCGTATGGTATTGGGGATGATTCAGCCAGATGAAGGAAAGGCTGCTGTCGCGGCAGTGGACGGGGTCTCTGAGCCATTGGGGGCAGGGACACGAGAGTGGATTGCCTATGTTCCTCAGGGAAATACCATTTTTTCCGGATCGATTGCGGAAAATTTGCGGGTGGTGGTTCCAACAGCCACGGAGCAAGAAATGATAGAGGCACTCCAGGTGGCATGTGCGTGGGAATTTGTTAGCAAACTGCCAGGAGGCCTACAGGGCATAGTAGGAGAAAAAGGAATTGGTCTGTCTGAGGGACAAGCTCAACGTATTGCGATTGCAAGAGCGGTACTAAAAAAAGCGCCCGTGATACTGTTTGATGAGGCTACGTCGGCACTAGACCAAGAGACGGGGTGTCAGATTTTGCGCAATATTAAGCAACATATGACATATTGTACCTGTCTGATTGTCACCCATCGTACTTCTGTGCTGGAGGTCTGCAATCGCTTTTTTTACATGAGAAATGGACATTTGACGGAGGATACACGGTCATATGCACAACAGTGAAGGCAAATGTTGGAAGAGATCGGGTGAAACATGTTGCACGGTCCAAACCAGGATATATCTGCAAGAGATAGAAAAGATGCTTCATGAGAACCATTCGGCATCTATTCCGGTATCTGGAATAAGTATGTACCCGTTTTTAACCCCCAATTGTGACTATGTTGGATTGAGGCCCATGGATACTGTGCGGTGTCGTCCAGGAATGATTGTACTTTTTAGGCGTGAGAGTGGAGCATATGTTCTGCACAGAATTATCAAGTGTAAAAATGAAAGCGTCTTTTTGGCTGGGGACGGACAATGCATACTAGAAGGCCCTATCCATATCTCGCAGGTAGTGGGATGGGTTTCGCATGTGTATCGACGAGGGAAATGGGTTGCGCTTTGGAGAAGGAAAGGATTTATGTTCGGTGTTTTATGGCGTTGGGCATTTCCCATCCGTAGATATTGGTTTGGTGGTGCTCGGCGATTGAGTGTACTTGTGGCCGGTAGGAAAGGATGAGGTGGGAGTGTATGAGAGTAATTCGTTGGCTTGTGGTGGGGCTGTTTGTGCTGTCTCTTGGATTATGGACGTTGGTGAGATATCAGGAATGGAAACGACAAGATGTTCATGCACCGATCATCACAGCACAGCCCGAGGTGCTAAATTTGTCGGTGGATGAGATGAAAACCGGTCTGATGGAAGGCGTGCAAGCCTGGGATGAAGAGGAAGGAGACTTGACAGAGCAAGTCATTTTGGGAGGACTCTCGTCGCTGAGTAGTGATGGAAGTTGTTATGTAAGCTATACTGTATTTGATCGAGCGAATCATTCCGCAACCCTACGACGAAAAGTTGTGATGGAAGATTATCACTCCCCTCAATTTCAGCTGATCTCTGCATTGGTGTTTGAACAGGGTGGAAAAGAAGATCCGATATCTTACATACGAGCGTTTGATATGCTGGAGGGAGAGATTACAGGTTCGGTAACTTCGCTAGAGAATGATCTGGACATGGGGCAACCAGGGGAATATATGATTCAAGTTCAGGTTGCCAACTCGATGGGAGATTTGTCGGAACTGAGTTTGCCAGTGCATGTACTCGAGCAGGGGGAAGTGGCCTTGGAGAATCAATGCCCTTTGTTGTATTTGGCCTGCGGCGAGTCGTGGAATGCCTACGACTATGTGTGGGCCATTTCGGGACAGGGAGAAGAGAAGCTCCAGATAGAGGATGGGGTGGATGCATCAACCCCCGGAGTGTATCAGGTGCACTACTGGGCTGGAAAACAACACACATGGATGACGGTTGTAGTATACGAATAGGGTGAGAAATGATGGAAGAAAGAGAATTGTTTCGCTGGGATGAATTGAGCTGGTATTCGGTACTCCGTGATCTGGTTATCAATCTATGGGTTGTGGTTTTAGCTGGTTTTACGGTGTGGATGGGAGTAGACAGTGTTGTACAGCTTCGATATGTTCCGGCGTATACGTCCTATGCCACAATGGCGGTTACCGCAAAGGGAAGCGATATTAGCATTTACTCCAACCTCACAGCCACAACTCAAATGGCAGAGGTGATTGGAGAGGTGTTTGCCAGCAATGTTCTACGCGAGAAAGTGGTTGAGGAGTTAGCCGTAACAGAGTTTGATGGGGAAATTAAAGCAGAGGTAATACCAGAGACCAATATGCTCACAGTTCAGGTCACGGCACCTACTGCCAAGCAGGCCCATCAAGGTTTGTGGTCAGCTATCAATCATTATGACGAAGTTTCAAACTATTTGTTTACCAATGCTGATTTAATGATGCTTCAACCACCGTCCGTACCCCAAACACCTTCAAATACCCCAAACATCCGACACATTCAGAAAATAGCAAGTGTTGGAGCGGCAATCTTGGTGGCGGCAGGATGTGTGTTGTTTACTGCGTTACGTCCAACCGTTCAGACCATGCAAGGGGCACAGCGGAATCTAAATGGAAGTGTCTTGGGTGATGTACCGTTTGAGCGGAAGTGGAAAAGTACAAAAGACATCATACGCCGAAGAAAGAAATCCATTCTGTTGAATGACCCAGGGGTTAGTATGGGATTTTCTGCATCCATCAGAAAAATTGCAACTCGCCTGGAGCTTCGGATGAAACACAGTGGGCACAAGATTCTGTTGGTGACAAGTGTAGGAGAGAATGAGGGCAAATCATCGGTGGCAACCAACATTGCACTGGCGTTAAAGGAAAAGGGGCGGAGGGTTCTGCTGTTGGATGGTGACCTGCGAAAGCCTGCCATTCATAAGGTGCTACAATTGCCCAAAGAGGATGCTGTGTGCATAAATGACTATCTCAACGATCGGTGCGAGGGAACGAATACTGTCTATTATGATGAAGACAGCGGTCTACACGTAGTCCAATCCGGTGATCAGCGTGTGAATGATGGAGTACGGGGGAATGCAACAAAGATATGCCAACTAATCCAAGCTCTATCAGAAACGATGGACTACATCATTGTAGATTCGGCACCTATGGCTGTGACAAGTGATACGGAATATCTGCTACAAGCAGTGGAAAGCGTGTTGTTTGTTGTGCGACAGGATTGGTGCGGGGTGGATGCCATTAACGATAAGCTCGAGATTCTTCGGCAAAATAATGTGCGAATCCAAGGTATCGTGCTCAATGCAGTACATCCATTTGGGTTTGGTGGCAGAAGTCGGGATCGGTATTACGGATACGGTCGAAGAACGCGCGGGAAAAAGAAACTGGAGGCAGAACATGAGCGAGAAAATTGAGCGTTCAGAACATGAAATTGATCTATTGTTTCTGATAGAAAGCTTGGTAAAACTCCTGTGGCGACACTGGTGGTGTCCTGTGGTGCTTGCCTTGGTTTTTGGTGCTTTCAATTATGGCTATACATATAAAACCTATGTTCCCATGTACTGCAGCAAGGTTTCTGCAACTGTTATGGTGGCAACCAATCCACGGGGAGATAGCTATGGGTTTTATTATGATAGTAGTGCAGCCAATCAGTTGGCAAACACCTTCCCTTATATTTTGAGTAGTCCTATTTTACTTGATGAGTTGAAGGCAGAACTAGGTTCGGAGGTGATTCAGGGGAACTTGGCGGTTTCCCTGGTGGAAGGCTCCAATATGTTGACCATGTCTGTGACGGGCCCCGATCCTGTGGAGGCAGAAAGAATTTTACAGGCGCTGTTACAAGTATATCCTAACGTAGCTCGTGTGGTAATAGGCGATATCGAGTTTCATCTGATTGATACGCCAGCTGTGCCCAATGAGCCATGTAATTTTCCTAACTATCCCAAAGCGGTGGTGCAAGGAGCTGTCTTGGGGGCAGTGGTGGGAGTCATTGTTCTATTTTTGGTCGCATTGCTCCATAAGAGAGTCCATAATCCCGATGAACTCAAACCTGTGAGCAACATTGTGTGTCTGGGTAAAATATCCGCACTCAGAAAGAGAAAGTGGCGCCATCCTTCTATTTTGGAAGAAGAGATGAGCTTAGGATTTGTAGATGCAATAGACAGCCTTACTCTATCAGTACGGAGAGAGTTGGATGAGCTACAGGGAAAGGTCGTAGTTGTAACCAGCACAGTGGCTACAGAAGGAAAATCCATGGTTGCAGAAAATCTGGCTTATGCATTGGCCAAACAAGGGAAACGGGTTACTCTGATTGATGGAGACTTGCGTAAGCAGGATATGTGGACAAAGGTAGGAGGAAGTGGTAAATACGGCCTGATGGATGTAGTGTCAGAGCAAGAAGGTCAACAGAGAACGTTGGAGGTGTGTGAGAAATCCGGGATCTCCTTTGTGGGAGGAAATGCTCCTGTCCCCGCCGTTGCTGAAATTTTGAACTCAGGTAAATTGAGCGAGTGGCTTGAGACGTTAAGGGGGACTATGGATTATATAATAATTGATAGCCCGCCCATGCAACTGTTTGAAGATGCAGCTGTATTGTCTGGGTATGCCGATGGAGTACTCTATGTAGTAAGACATGATTGGATACGAAGAAATCAAATCATGGAAACCTTGGATCAGCTAGCGGAAGTACACACTAAAATCCTTGGCTTTGTATATAACGGTCAGCCTCACTCACATAGCCGGTATGGTTACGGATATGGGTATGGATATGGATATGGCAAATACGGCTATAGCTACGGTAGATATGGAAATAGGTGAGGAGAGAAAGCATGAAAAGGAAACTGTTTTTTCTGCATGCGCTGGGAGTTTTAGCTGCCATCCTACTGGGAGTCCTACTGATGTATGCCGTACAGCAGCGGCCGGAGCAAGTAAATTCAGCTCTGACCCAGAAAACACAGAAATGCCAGATCCAGTGGAGTCCGGAGATACTGGTGTACGATGGAACGAGTGAGCTAGATATAATGCAAGGAGTGCTTGTTACAGATGAGGACGGAAATGATCGCACCTCTGATGCCCGTGCAGTACTCCAGAACACAGAGCAGCTAAACCAAAAAATGATTTATTACTCATTGAACGGATATAGCGAGAAATTAACAGACCAGGGACGGATGCTGCTTTTGGAAAACTATACTGGTCCAACCATACAGGTGGATTCGGAAGTACAGTTGACAGTAACTCAATTGGGGAATTTACCAGGAGTATTGGCTGAGCGGAAGCAGCTAGAAGCGGATAATGGATACGGTAAGGAGATAACGGGTCAAGTATCATGGTATCGGGAGAAAACTGCAGAGGGAGAGTATAGTATTTTTTTCACGGTGTCAAATGAATTTGGCGATGTAGCAACTGCACAGTGCAGAGCATATATAGATGGTGTGAAAGATGATATTGTGCTAACCTTGCGACAGGAACAAATATCCATTTCTCAGAATGAACCGTTTGTACCCCTTGACTGGGTCCTTGAAGCGGAAGATGCCAATGGAGAAAACCTGATCGATGGAGTAGAGGTGGAAGGAACGGTCAATTCTTCTGTACCGGGGAACTATACGATTACATACCGGTTAACATCTTTGGACGGAAGACAATGTGCAACAAGAAACCTAAGCGTAAAGGTCCACGAGACCGCATAAGGCCAGAATACCAAAGGGGGGTGTCAGCAGTTTGTTGAGCATATCCTCGATACTACCATGTACCAATTTTCGGATTTACCTTTTGACGCAGACGCATTAAACCGTACAAGCTTATCAGGCATGGTTTGCTATCCCTTTTCGAATGATGTGTTACAACTTCATTCGACCAGAGATTTGCAAACCATGCCTTTTTATATGCAAATATATGATACCTATTCTACCATGTTCCTACTTACGGTTTCTTTGCTTGCCCTCCGCCTGAAGCTGGCGCAGGCGTTTCAGAACGCTCTCCCGTTCAGGCGGCTTTGCCTGCTCTTTTTGGGCGGGTTTCTGTTTT
>ERZ1643249.260-NODE-260-length-65927-cov-8.002869_pt1 | contig 65927 bp, 59 predicted proteins | sample MGYA00579263_ERZ1643249 | MGnify/ENA primary metagenome ERZ1643249 (study PRJEB29033, sample SAMEA4952264) | chicken gut metagenome | biome: Broiler Chicken; feature: Gastrointestinal Tract; material: Caecum | place: Ireland | collected 2018 | study: Broiler...
CGACATAAGTCTTTTTTTGAACCACTCGCCTAGCGAGTGGTTTTCGGAACACAAACAAAATCCCGCCGGAGGTGCTGCTGCGCCTGGCGGACTTTTACGGCGTCAGCGTGGACTATCTGCTGGGGCGTGACGAAACGCCCGCCGCCCAACCGCCCCGCGGCGGCGCCGGACGGCTGCAGCTGGCCGCCCTGCGCCGGGAACACGGCATGACCCAGGCGCAGACGGCAGCCATGCTGGGCTGCGGCACGTCGCTTTACGCCAGGTACGAGCGGGGCGAACGCCCCATCCCGCTGCCTTTGGCGGTCAAGCTGGCGGATCTTTACGGCGTTACCCTGGACCGGCTGGCCGGCCGGGGGTAAGCGCCTCGCCAAAACTTTCCCTTGCCAACCGGAACGCTATCCCGTATACTGGTACTATGTGATACTGGGGTTTTGTGCCCCCGTGCAGCTTTTGGGAACAGCCGGTGCGGCGGGAATGGCGGTGTTTGCAGTATGCTAAAAATCTATCGGACCAAAGAACAGCAGCTGACGCGTGAGACCACCTTTGCGGAGGGGTGCTGGATCTGCATGACCGCCCCCAACCCCGACGAGATCCGCCGGGTCGCCACCACGCTGGACATTGAGCCCGCCGACCTGCAGGCCGCCCTGGACGCCGAGGAAAGCGCCCGCATCTCGCTGGAGGACGGCTACACGCTGATCCTGGTGGACATCCCCAGCAAAGAGAACGACGCCGGCGAGGGCGTGTACACCACCATCCCCCTGGGCATCCTGCTGACCCAGCAGATGATCGTGACGGTCTGCTCGGTGGAAACACCGGTGCTGGCCGATTTTGCCGCCTGCCGGGTGCGGGGGTTCTCCACCCGCAAAAAAATGCGGTTCGTCTACCAGATCCTGTACCGCGCAGCCACCATCTACCAGCAGGAGCTGCGGCTGATCGACCGCCGCCGGCAGGCGCTGGAGGCGAACCTTTCCGGCCAGCTGGAGGACAAGGACCTGATGGACCTGCACCGGCTGGAATCGACGCTGGTCTATTTTGCCACCAGTCTGCGGGCCAACAACACCGTCATGGACCGGCTGACCCGCTACAAACGACTGGAGCAGTACCCCGATGACCGGGAGCTGCTGGACGATGTGATCGTCGAGCTGCGCCAGGCCATCGAGATGACCGGTATCTACCGCGACGATATCAAAGGTACGCGGGAACTGTTCTCGGCCATTTTGGACAACCGCCTGAACAACGCCATGAAATTTTTGTCCTCCATCACGCTGATCATGGCGGTGCCCACCGTGATTTCCGGCCTGTACGGCATGAACGTCAACGCCGCCAGCATGCCCTTTGTGGGCAGCAGCGGGGCTTTTGGCATCGTGTGCGGCATTATCCTGGTGGTCTGCATCGTGGCCGCCTGGGTGCTGCACAAAAAGCACATGCTGTAACGCCGTCGGGGTGCGCCGGGCCCTGCAGACCTGTTTGCTTGTTTGGCAGCGTGCCGGGGAACTCGGCACGCTGCGCGTGTTTTTGCCTGTTTTGCTGTTTTTTAAGGAGTATCCCCATGCGTTTTCTCCATCTGGCGGACCTGCACCTGGGCAAGCGGATCAACGGCTTTGACCTTTTGGACGACCAGCGTTTTATTTTGGAGCAGGTCGTGGACCTGTGCGCCGGGCGCGGCGTGGACGCCGTGGTCGTGGCCGGGGACATTTACGACGTGCCCCAGCCGCCCGCCGGCGCCGTGCTGCTGCTGGACTGGTTTTTGACCGAGCTGGCGGCGCGGGGCGTCAAGGTGCTGGCGGTCTCCGGCAACCACGACAGCGCCGAGCGGCTGGACTACGCGGTGCGGCTGCTGGCCCGGCAGGGCGTCTACCTGGCCGGGCGGTTCACCGGCAGTTTGGCGCCGGTGACCTTGGCCGACGACGCCGGCCCGGTGGAGTTTGTGCTGCTGCCCTTTGTGCGGGCGGCCACGGTGCGGCATTTTCTGCCGGACGCCGCCATCCGCACCTACGACGATGCGGTGACCGCGGCGCTGGCCACGCTGCCGCCGGCCGGCGGCACGCGCCGGGTGCTGGTGGCGCACCAGTTTGTCACGGCCGGGGCCTGCCCGCCCCAGACCGCCGGCAGCGAGAGCTGCGCCGTGGAGGTGGGCACGGTGGAGCAGGTGGACGCCGCCCGCTTTGCCGGGTTCTGCTACGCGGCACTGGGGCATATCCACCGCCCCCAGGCCGTGGGGTGCGGAACGGTGCGCTACGCCGGCAGCCCGCTGAGCTATTCTCTGGACGAGTGCGGGGCCGAGAAATCCGCCCCGCTGGTGACGCTGGCCGCCGACGGCAGCGCCGACATTGAGCTGGTGCCGCTTGCGCCCCGCCGCGCCATGCGCCACCTGACCGGGCCGCTGGCCCGGCTGACCGACCCGGCCAACGTCTGCGGCAGCGAGGATTACATCTGGGCCACCCTGACCGACGAGACGCCGGTGCCCGACGCGATGGCCCGGCTGCGGGCCGCCTATCCCAACGCCATGAAGCTGGACTACGCGCCCCGCAATGCGGCCCCCGACGGCGCCGCCCGCACCGCCGCACAGGTGCGCCGCCGCAGCTTTGCCGAGCTGTTCGGGGACTTTTTTGCCACGGTGCAGGGCCGCGCCCCCACCCAGGCCGAGCTGGACGCACTGAACGCTTTGCGGGAGGAGGTGGACCCATGCGGCCGCTGATGCTGGAACTGTGCGCCTTTGGCCCCTACGCCGGCGTGACAACGCTGGATTTCAGCCAGTTCGGGCAGGGCGGGCTGTTTTTGATCTCCGGCGACACCGGCGCGGGCAAGACCGCGCTGTTTGACGCCATCACCTTTGCGCTGTACGGCGAGGTCACCGGCCGTTACCGGGAGCCTTCGATGCTGCGCAGCGACTTTGCCGACCCCGCCGCCACCGCTTACGTGCGGCTGACCTTTGCCCACGCCGGGCGGCAGTACACCGTCACCCGCGCGCCGGAGCAGCAGCGCCGCAAGGCCCGCGGCGAGGGCTATACCACCGTGGCCGCCAGGGCCGAGCTGGTGCGGGAGCCGGAGGAACCGGTCTCCGGCATGCGGCAGGTCACGGCGGCGGTCACGGCGCTTTTGGGCATTGACGCGCAGCAGTTCGCCCAGGTGTCGATGCTGGCGCAGAACGATTTCACCCGGCTGCTGAACGCGCCCTCCGCCGACCGCACCAGGATCCTGCGGCAGATCTTCGGCACCGGGTCTTACCAGAAATTGGCCGAGGCCGCCGGCGACCGGGCCCGCGAGGCCGAAAAGGCCGCCGCCCGCGCCAACGACGCGCTGCTTTTGTACATGGGCAGCCTGCAGGCCGCCCCCGACGCCCCGGAGGCTGTGCCCCTGGCCGCCCTGCAGGCCGCGCGCGACCCCTACCGCGCCGCCGAGGCCGAAACGCTGGCGGCCGCGCTGATCGAGGCCGACGCCCGCGCCGCAGCCGAAGCCGCCCAAACCGTGGAGGCGCTGGACGCGGAGATCGCCAAGACCTCCGCCGCACTGGAATCCGCCCGCAGCCGGGCCGGCCTGTGCCAGGAGCTGGCCCAGGTCCGCCGGGACCGGGACGCCGAGGCCGACGCCCTGCCCGCCCGGCAGGCCGCCTGGGCCGAGACCGAGGCCCGCCGCCCGGAACTGGAAACGCTGACCGCCCGCCTGCACGCGCTGGAAAGCGAGGTCCCCCGCTACCGCGCGCTGGCCGAAGCCCGCCGCACCGCCGACGCCGCCCGCCGCGCCGCCGATGCGGATGCCGAAGCCGAGACACAGGCCAGGGCCGCGCTGGATAAAACCGGCGACGGTCTGGCCGCCGCCGAGAAGGCGCTGGCCCAGCTGGGCGCGCCGGAGACCGAGCTGGCCCGCCTGCAGGCCCAGGCCGAGACCGCCCAGACCCTGCTGGACGCCTGCGCCGCCTGTCTGGCCGACCTGCCGGGCGTCCGCCGGGCCGAGAGCGACGCCGCCAAAGCCCAGGCCGCCTACCGCACCGCCCAGGCCGCGGCGGACGATGCCGCCGCCCGCCACGCCGCGCTGCTGCGCAGCCTGAACGCCCAGCGCGCCGGCCTGCTGGCCAGGGACCTGGCCGAAGGCCAGCCCTGCCCCGTCTGCGGCGCAACACATCACCCCGCGCCCGCCGCGCTGACCGACGCCGCCGTGACCGAGGCCCAGGTGGACGACGCCGCCCGCGCCACGGCCGCCGCCCAAAAAGCCGCCACCAAAGCCAGCGAGGCCGCCGGCCGCAGCCACGCCGCGGCCCAGGCCGGGCGGCAGGCCCTGCAAAAGGCCGCCGACGCCTTTTTTGCCCGCCGCGGTGCCCGCTACACCGGCCCCGCCGCCGCGGCGCTGGACGACGCCGCGCTGCAAAGCGCCCTGCAGGCCCAGCAGGCCAGCCTGCGCACCGGCCTGACCGGCCTGCAGACCCGCATCGCCGCGCTGACCGCCGACAAGGCCCGCGCCGACCAACTGACCGAGCAGCGCGCCCGGCTGACCGAACAGCGCGCCGGGCTGGAGCAGAGCTGGAACGCCGCCCGGCAGAAGGCCGCCGCCTCGGCCGCCGAGAGCGCCGCAAAGACCGCCGCGGCCCAGGCCGCCGCCGAAAGCCTGCCCTACCCCGACCTGGCGGCGCTGAACGCCGCAAAGGAGGACCTGTCCCGGCAGGCCGGCGCGCTGAAAGCCGCGCTGGACCGGGCCGCCGAGGAGCGCCGGGCCGTCCAGGACCGGCAAAACGCCCTGGACGCCCGCGCCAAAGCCCTGCAGGAGGCGCTGGCCGCCTTTGCCGCCGCCCCGAAGACCGACGCCGCCGGGCTGGAGTCCCGCCTGGCCGGGCGGAAGGCCGACCGCGCCGGCGCCGAGAGCGCCCGCCAGGCCGCCGCCCAGCGGCTGGCCGCCAACCGGCAGGCCGCCCGGCAGCTGGCCGCCGCGCAAAAAACCGCCGGCGCCGCCCTGGAACGCCAGAAACTGTGGGACAACCTGGCCCGCACGCTGAAGGGCAACCTGCCGGGGCGCATCAAGCTGCCCTTTGAGCAGTACGTGCAGGCGTTCTATTTTGACGAGGTCATCGAGGCGGCCAACCGCCGCTTTACCCGCATGACGGACGGGCAGTACACGCTGCGCCGCCGCCAGAGCGAGGCCATCGGCGACCGCACCGCGCTGGACCTGGACGTGTTTGACGCCTACACCGGCAAATACCGCCCGGTGGGCAGCCTGTCCGGCGGCGAGAGCTTTATGGCCGCGCTGTGCCTGGCGCTGGGCATCAGCGACATCATCCAGCAGAGCGCCGGCGGCGTGCGCATCGACACGCTGTTCATCGACGAGGGCTTCGGCACGCTGGACGCCGACGCGCTGGAAAAGGCCGTGGACACGCTGGCCGGTTTGGCCGGGTCCGACCGGCTGGTGGGCGTTATCAGCCATGTGGAGGCGCTGCAAAACCGCCTGACCCGGCAGATCGTCGTCCGCAAGACCCGCGCCGGCAGCACCGCCCGGCTGGTGCTGGACTGACCGCCGCGCCGCCAACACCCCCACGCAAAGGAGCCTTTTTTCCATGCCCGCAACGCCCGACACCCACATTTTGCAGACGCAGCTGGCCGCGCTTTCCGCCGCCCGCACCCCGCTGCACATGCCCGGCCACAAGCGCCGGGTCTGCCCCGCCCCCGGCCTGCCCTATGGCTGGGACCTGACCGAGATCGACGGCGCCGACGACCTGCACGGCGCCGCGGGCATCCTGGCCCAGGCCATGGAGCGCACCGCCCGGCTGTGGGGCGCGGCCAGGACCTTTTACCTGGTCAACGGGGCCACCGTCGGCCTGCTGGCGGGCATCCGGGCGCTGGCCCCCGCGGGCAGCACCGTCATCGCCGCCCGCAACTGCCACAAATCGGTGTTCCACGCCATCGAGCTGGGGGACCTGCGGGTGCGCTGGGTCATGCCAAAGCCGGACGCGGACTTCGGCATCCACGGCAGCATCGCCCCGCAGGACGTGGCCGCCGCGCTGGACGCCTGCCCGCAGGCCGCCTGCGTGATCCTGACCAGCCCCACCTACGAAGGCGTTTTGAGCGATATCGCGTCGATTTCAGACTTCTGCCACGCCCGCGGCGTGCCGCTGCTGGTGGACGAGGCCCACGGCGCCCACTACCTGCCGCTGGCCCGGGCCCACGGCTGGCGGGGCGGCGCGCTGGCCGGCGGGGCGGACATTGTGGTGCAAAGCCCCCACAAAACGCTGCCCAGCCTGACCCAGACGGCGCTTTTGCACCTGGGCGGGCGGTACGGCCCCGCGCTGGCCGGCGAGGTGGAGCGCCAGCTGGACGTGTTCGAGACCAGCTCCCCCTCCTACCCGCTGATGGCCTCGCTGGACGGCTGCACCGGCCTGCTGGCCGCCCACGGGGACGCCTGGTTCGCGGCCTGGGCCGGCCGGCTGGACCGGTTCGACACCGCCGTCGCCGGGCTTGCCCGGCTGCGGGTGCTGGGCCGCGGGGCGGACGCGCCGCAGGGCCACCCGGCCTGCTTCGGGCTGGACCGGGGTAAGATCCTGGTGGATGGCGCGGCCGCCGGGCTGACCGGCCCGCAGCTGGCGCATCTGCTGCGCCGGGACCACGGGTTTGAGCCGGAGATGACCTGCGGCAGCCTGCTGCTGGCCATGACCAGCCCCTGCGACGCCGACGACACGCTGGACCGGTTTGCCGCTGCGCTGCGGGCCATCGACGACGCCGCCCCCGGCTGCGGCCGCCCGCCGCAGCACACGCCGCCGCCCCCGCCTGGCCGGGCGGTGTGCACCATCGCCCAGGCGCTGCGCCAGCCCTCCGCCCCCTGCCCGCTGGCGGAGGCCGAGGGCCGCGTCGCCGCCGAGTACCTGTGGGCCTACCCGCCCGGCGTGCCGCTGGTGGTGCCGGGCGAGCGCCTGACCGCCCCGGTGCTGGCCGCCTGCCGCACGCTGGAAGCGCAGGGCACCCCGCTGCGCCACACCGGCGGCAGCAGGCCGGATACCGTATACACCGCCACCGGGCTGTGACCGCCTTTTGTTTTTCGGCTTCTCGGACTTTTCTGTTTTTCAAGGGAACAAACCATGGCAAAACCAAACCTCCCCCGCCGCTCCACTCTGCTGTTCGCCGCCGTGGTGCTGGCCGCCGCCGTGGTGCTGTACGCCGTCACCCACGGCGGCAGCGGCGCGGTGGCGGTGGTCCAGTACGGCAGCCCCCAGCAGACGCTGCGCATCCCCCTGGACAAGGACGCCCGCTACGACCTGGAAAGCGGCGGCTACACCATCCACCTGCAGGTGCAAAACGGCGCCATCGCCTTTGTGGAAAGCCCCTGCCCCGACCATCTGTGCGAGGGGTTCGGCTGGCTGTCCCGCGCCGGCGACTGGGCCGCCTGCCTACCCGCCGAAGCCTCGGTGACCATCGAGGACGGCGGCTGACCCCGCCCCAAAGCAGCCTGATCTGCCAACCCAAAGGAGACACCATGAACGCAAGCTACAAACAGGTAACAAAAACACGCTACATCGCCCGCGTGGCCGAGCTGGCCGAGGAGATCTTCCCCGCCGTGTACAGCCGGCTGGGCGGCAAAAACGGCCTGCTGCTGGCCCAAAAATACCAGAGCGACGACCTTACCGAGGACGAGATCCGCTCCGGCGTCAACTACTTTCTCATCTACCTGGGCAGCCGGGAGGTGGGGTATTTTGCGCTGGACCTGTCCCCCGCCGGGGCGCTGTGCATCAGCCGGCTGTACCTGTGCGCCGATGTGCGGGGCCGGGGCATCGGCCGCGGGGTCATCGCCTACGCCCAGCGCCTGGCCGAGGGCGACGGCCGCACCCGTCTGTTCATGCCGGTGTGGGCGCGGGACCTGCAGGCCGAGGCGTTCTGCAAAAAGCGGGGCTTCCGCCCCGCCGGCACCGCCCCGGTGGAGGTGCTGCCCGGCGTGACCATGGACATCAAGACCTGGGAAAAGCTGTGGCGGTAACGCCCGCCGCAGACAGGCCCCCACACAGCAGGCAGACTGTCGAAAAAGTTCAAAAACCGTCGTCGTCGGCGGACATGCGCCGACGACGGCGACACCGACAGGGAAATTTTGCGGCAAATTGTGTGCGAGGAGCTGTGCTCCGAGTGCGCGATTTGCCGTAAAATTTTGTCGAAGGGGATTCCAAAGGGGGAAACAGACGCGTTAGGCAAAGCCGTGCGCGGCTGTTGCCTCCTTTGCAGCGTGTCGAGTTTCTCGACACGCTGACAGCCGCAGGGCGCGGCAGACCCCAAAACGGGGGCCGCGCCCTGCGGCTGGTTTTGTTTTGTCGATCCTGCGTCAGCCCGCCTGGTCGGCGGCGATGATATCGGCCAGCGTGTCCAGGTCAATGGCCGGGACGTAGTATGTGAAATAGGCGTGCAATGTTTCGCCGGTGTCCGGGTCGGCAGCGGGATACTGAGCGTCCGGCTGCCCCATATCCACCGTAAACTGCCACACCGGCACATAATACAGCGCCTTGCCGGAAAGATACCCCAGCCGAGCGTCCACGATCGTGCCCTGCGCCGGTTCTTTTTCTTCATATCCGACGCCCAGGTAACCGCCGTTTTGCAGAAGATTCTCTGCCTCGGCCAGCGAAATGATCGGCAGTTCCGCTACCGGTGTCGCCGAGGCCGCAGCGGACAGGGTCCAGGCGGCCAGGCTGCTGTCCTGCCCAGTCTGCAGGCCGGTCATACTGCCGGGGGCGCCGCTGCGGGTCAGCACCGGGCCATCATTCAGGGCACTGCCGTCAGACCAGCTGTGACTGACCGGCGATCTCAGCGTGTCAAAGCCGCCCAGTCCCTGCAGCAGGCTGGCGTTGGCGGTCAAATCGTTGCCGGTCATTGCGCGCAGCGATGTGTTTTCCGCGGCGGAAAGGTAGACCTTACGGCTGTTTCGTACTGTCAGGCTGCTGCCGTCATCCAATGTCAGCTCCAGCTGTGCCATACCGCCCCAAAATTCCAGCACGCTGGCGCTGCCAAATTGCTGCTGCAGGTCGGCAGCGATCTGGTCGGCCTGGTCGATCTGATCCTGGGACCAGTTGTAGACCAGCACAGCGTCATCCGCCAGGTCCGGGCCGCGGCCCATCGCCTGCAGCACCTGGCGCAGGGTGTCCCGCATGCCGGATTCGTCCAGACCGCCGTCCGCCAGCGGATTGCGGTAAACCGGCAGCGTTTCCGGCAAATCCGTCGGTTCGGGGTTGGCCGTATCCCCCAGCAGCTCCTCGGCGCTGATTGCCAGCGACGGCCCGCCGCCGTTCGCTTCCGAGGGGGTAATCGCATCCAGTACCGGGCTGGTTTCCTCCTGCGTGCGCTCGTCGGTTTCCTTCGGGGCTGCGGCGGCGGCCTCGCTGCCGTCCTCGCCAGCGCCCGACTGCTCCTGCGCGGCGGCCAGGTCGGGGGCCGCGGCGGCTTCGCTCTGGATGCTGCTGCCGGTCATCCCCTGCCACGGGGCAATGCGCCAGGCGATCACCGCTCCCGCCGCCACGCACAGGCAGGCGGCCAGCGGCAGCGCCCGCCGCAGCACCAGGCGGGGCGTCCAGCGCCGCCGCACCGGCGCGTCGGCGTCCGCGATCAGGTCCTCGTCCACCAGCCCGATGGCCTCAAACAGTTCCCGTGCAGTCATAGTTCCACCCCCTGCTGTTCCAGATAAACCTTCAGTTTCTCCCGCATCCGGTGCAGCGTCACGCGCACCTTGCTCTCGGTGATGCCGTACCGCCTGGCGATGTCGCCGGTCTTATCGCAGTACCAATACCGCCGCAGAAAGATCCGCCGCGCCTGCTCCGGCTGCGCGCGCAGAAAATCGCTGATCTGCCGCGCGGTCTCGGCCGCCTCCACCTCGCCCGCCACCGTGCCGGCGGCGGGCAGGGTCTCGTCCAGCTCGGCCAAAATCCCGCCGAACGCCCCGCCGCGCTTTTGCGCGCGGGCCTGGTCGTACCGGTCCAGCGCCAGGTTGCGGGTGATGCGCCCCAGGTAGGGCGCCAGCCGCGCCGGCCGGTTGGGCGGCATGCTGTTCCAGGCGGCCAGCCAGGTGTCGTTTTCGCACTCCTCGGCGTCCCGGCGGCTGGCCAGGATGTTGTAGGCGATGGTGCGGCAGTAAGCGCCGAACTTCCTGGCCGTTTCGGCAATGGCATTCTCGCTGCGGGCAAAGTACAGCGCCACAATGTCACGATCCTCCATGACGATACCCTCCTTTCATTTGGAATAACGGATTTTGGACAATGATGTTACACAGGGGGCGCGCTTTTTTTGCGGGCCGCGCCGCTTTTCCCCAGTATAAGGCCGGCGGGCGCGGTTGTAAACGGTTTTGGCGCGATCATGCCCCGCGCGCATGGCAAACCATACGCAGCAGCTTCTTGACATTGCGGCAAAATCGCAGGATACTGAATACAGACAGACCGGCTGCCCGCAGCCCGCGCGCAGCCGGAACAGAAAGGGGATCTTTCCATGACCGTCATTCCACGCAGCCCGCAGGGGCAGGCGCAGGCCCCCCGGACGCAGCCCTTTGGCGCCGAGGCCTTTGCCCCGCAGCAGGGCACCACCATCCGCTGGCTGGGCGGGGCCGGGGCGCTGATCAACAGCCGCGGCACCACCCTGATGATCGACCCGGTGCTGGAAGGCTTTGACATGCCGCTGCTGGCCGACGCCCCCATCCGCGCCGGGGAGGTGCCCCGCCTGGACGCGGTGCTTTTGACCCACTGCGACAACGACCATTTCAGCCGGGACACCTGCCGCCGGCTGGGGCCGGTGTGCGGCGGTTTCCACGCGCCCCATTATGTGGCGGGGCTGGCGGCTGAGCTGGGCCTGCCCGCCACAGGGCACGACATCGGCGGCGGGTTCGACGTGGGGCCGGTGCACGCAAAGTTGACCCCCGCCGACCACGCCTGGCAGAACCAGTCCCCCAAACACAAGACACGGGAGTTTTTGATGGAGGATTCCTGCGGTTTTTGGCTGGACACCCCGGACGGCAGCATCTGGGCGGTGGGGGACAGCCGCCTGATGCCCTGCCAGCTGGAGATGCCCCGCCCCGACGCCATGCTGTTTGACTTTTCGGACAGCAGCTGGCACATCGGGCTGGACGGCGCCGAAAAGCTGGCCGCCGCCTACCCGGACACGCCGCTGATCCTGTGGCACTGGGGCTGCGTGGACGCCCCGAAGATGAAGGAATTCAACGGCGACCCGGAGGTGCTGGCCGGGCGCATCGTCAACCCGGAGCGCATCGTGGTCCTGGCCCCCGGCCAGCCCTGGACGCTGCGCCGGCTGTAAACCGGGGGACGCCATGGCAAATGTGATCGAACTGCACAGCCTGGACGCGCCGGAGCTGGCGGTGTTTGCCCGCCTGACCGACCGCCAGCTGCGCAGCCGGGCCGAGCCGGAGCAGGGTGTTTTGATTGCCGAAAGCCCCAAGGTCATTGCGGCGGCGCTGGATGCCGGCTATCAGCCGCTGGCCCTGCTGGCCGAGCGGCGCCGCCTGGCGGGCAGCGCCGCGCCGCTGCTGGACCGGCTGGGCGATGTGCCGGTATACACCGGCGACCGGGCGCTGCTGGCCGGGCTGACCGGCTACCAGCTGACCCGCGGCGTGCTGTGCGCCCTGCGCCGCCGGCCGCTGCCCCTGGCCGAGGACATCTGCGCCGGGGCCAGGCGGGTGGCAGTGCTGGAAAACATCGTGGACGCCACCAACGTGGGGGCGATTTTCCGCTCGGCGGCGGCGCTGGGGGTGGACGCGGTGCTGCTGACCCCCGGCTGCTGCGACCCGCTGTCCCGCCGGGCGGTGCGGGTCAGCATGGGGACCGTGTTCCAGGTGCCCTGGACGCGGCTGGGCAGCCGGGCCGACCAGTGGCCTGTGCCCGGCATGGAACGGCTGCGGAACATGGGCTTTGCCACCGCCGCGCTGGCTTTGCGGGAGGATTCGCTCTCGCTGCGGGAGCCGCGGCTGGCGGACATCCCCCGGCTGGCGCTGCTGCTGGGCAGCGAGGGTGACGGCCTGGCCCCGGACACCATTGCCGCCTGCGACTATACGCTGCGCATCCCCATGGCCCACGGCGTCGATTCGCTGAACGTGGCGGCGGCCGCCGCGGTGGCCTTCTGGCAGCTGTGCGCGCCGGGGCAGGCGGGGGAAGCAGCAGCCGGGGGCGTGTAACGCCGCCGGGTTCCCCAGGGTTTCCCTGCGGATCCCCGGCACTTTGGATGGATCAGATATCCTCTGGCGGTTGGGCAGCCTGCACCGGCAGGAAAGCCCAAAGCCGTTATTGAAGTTGGCAAAACAAAATTGCGCCGAAAAATCCGGCGCAGCAGCGGCAAAAGCAAACAGCCAAGCCGCAAACCGGAGACTTGCAGCGGGGTGGGGCAGGTTGCAATATAAAGAATACGGAAAACAAAACCGGGATGTGATCCTTCTTCTGCATGGCGGCGGCTTGTCCTGGTGGAATTACCGGGAAGCAGCCGAACGGCTTCAAAAGGAGTATCGGGTCATGATCCCGATACTGGACGGCCATGCAGGAAGCGACAAAAGCTTCACAACGATCGAGGACAACGCTGCCGAGATCATTGCTTTTATTGATGCGAAATTAGGCGGTTCGGTCCTGCTGATCGGCGGGTTGTCTCTCGGCGGGCAGATATTGCTTGAAATGTTGTCTCAGCGAAAAGACATCTGCCGTTTTGCCATGGTCGAGAGCGCAGCAGTGATCCCCTCCAAGCTGACGTATGCGTTGATCCGGCCGGCGTTTGGAAGCTGTTACGGGCTGATCCGGAAAAAGTGGTTTTCCAAACTGCAGTTCCGCTCGCTTCGGATAAAGCCGGAACTGTTCAGGGACTACTATCGGGACAGCTGCGGCATCACCAGGCAGAACCTGATCGCGTTCCTGCAGGAAAGCTCCCTGTATTGCATGAAGAAGTCTCTTGGAGAGTGCACTGCAGAAGTCCATTTGTTTGCCGGAGAGCGGGAAAACAAACGCATCCTGCTTTCTGCGGAAAAACTCCATAAAGCATTGGAAAAAAGCCGCCTGCATCTGCTTCCAGCGATGCACCACGGAGAGTTTTCCCTCGATCACGCCGATCGTTATGCAAAAGAGGTATGCACCATTGTACAGCAGCATTAGGGTGCATCTGATCAATCGAAAGTGCTGAAAATTTGCCAAAAAGCAGCGGATGCAGGGCATGGACCCGCAGCAGGCGCTGTTTTTTAGCAGAATGGAACCGTGCTGGGGATTTGTCAGATACACCCTAATTTTCCGTTTGCTGAAAAAGAAGCAAAACCGGCCGGGCGCAGGTTCACTGCCCGGCGGCCTGCGGCTGGCGGGCGGCGGCCCAGCCGCAGGCAAGCAGCGCGGCGCAGCTGGCCAGCAGCAGCGGCCGGGCGGTATAGACCGCCCGGTAAGCCATGTAGCCGTCCGCCGGGCCGTCGGTGCAAAGGCGCACGCCGGCCCGCAGCGCGGCAAAGTCCGCCGCCGCGGGCAGCAGGAACAAAAGCGCCCAGGCGGGCAGCATCCGCCAGGCGGCACGGCCGTGTCGGCGCGCTGGCCAGGCAGCCAGGGCCAGGCAAACTGCCAGCCAGACGCCGCCCGCCGCCAGCACCGGCGGCAGATAAACGGCCGTGACCGGGTCCGCGGGCAGGGCCTCCGCCGCGTACCAGCCGTCCGGCAGGGCGGCGGCCGCTTGCCCGGAACCGTACAGGCAGGCCCCCTGCGCCAGCAGCAGGCCGGGCAGGGCCGGAAGCAGCCGCCCCGGCCGCGCCTGCCGCCCAGCGGCATACAGGTACAGCGCCGCAGCCGCGGCCAGCATCGCCAGCGGCAGCAGCAGTACCGCCGCCGGCAGCGCCGCAGCCAGGCCGGTCAGCCAGGCCGGCGCCTGCCCGCCGGCAAACAGCTGGTCCGCCGTCAGGCCGCGGGGCAGGCGGTACCACGCCCCCGTCTGGCCTGTTGTCAGCCGACCGGCCAGCAGAAAAACCGGCGCCAGCGCAGCCAGCCAGCAAAGCGCCAGGCCGGGCAGCGGCCGGGACGCAGCCCCCAGCGCCCGGCACTGGCCCCGGTACCAGCTGCCGGCCGCCTGCAGCAATGCCACCGCCGCCACCACGACCAGCCCCGCCGGCACCCAGCCGACCTGCCCGCCCAGCAGCGACTGCATGGGCAGAAACAGGCTGTACCCTGCGCCGCCCAGCAGCAGTCCCAGCAGCGAAATCCCTGCGGATTTTTGGTCCAGCCGCCAGCGCAGCCAGCCGTCCGGCGTCGGGGCGGGGGTCTTGCCCGCGGCAGGGCTTTCCCCTGCCGGCGGGGCGTTGTGCGGGGCGGGCGGGGCTTTGCCGGTAAGCAGCTCGTCCACCGTCAGGCCCAGGGTGCGGGCCAGCGGCACCAGCAGCGCCGGGTCCGGGCAGCTGCCGCCCAGCTCCCACTTGCTTACCGTTTTGTCGCTGACCAGCAGGCGGGCGGCCAGCTGTTTCTTGGTCAGGCCCAGTGCTTTGCGCCGGGCGGCGATCCTTGCGCCCATGCGGCGCAGCGCCTCGGCCTGGGCGGCCGGGTCAGGGCGGAACGGTTCTTCTGCCATGGTGGATGCCTCCTCTCGGCGGCGCAGGCAGCCGGCCCGCGCCGCATCTTCTCTGCCCCTATCATACCCCGGCGGCCCCGCCGCGTGCAACCTGCCTGCGGGAGGGCCGCTCTACCGCCGGCAGGATCAAACGCATCACCGTCATATTCCATAGATGTTCCCGCGCCAGCGGCAACGGCCGCGCACCGGGCAGCTGCCCGGCGCGCGGCCGTTTGTGTCTGTTATTCTTCCTCCGGCAGCGCGGCAGGCGGCTGCGGGTCCGCGGGAACGTCCGTCCCCCCGTCCTCCACCGGCACGGTCACACCGCCGTGGGCGGCAATGTACTCCTCAAAGTTGGCAAACTTCTGCTTGGGCGGGCGGCGGGTGATCAGCAGCAGGCCGGGGTCCTCGTCCACCGGCTGGCGGCCCCGGCGCCGGGCGCGGGGTTCCTCGGCGCGGGGCGCGCGGGCCGGGCGTTCCGGTGGGGCGGCCGCGCGGCGGCCGCGGGCGGGCTGCTGCGCCGGCTGGCGGGCAGGCGGCTGCTTTTCCGCCACAGGCTGGCGGGCCTTGCGGCCGCCGGCTGCCGGCTGGCTTTTCTGGCGGGGCGGCTGGGCGGTTTGGCTGGCCTGGGGCGCCTGGGCTTTCTGCTGGGCGGCCTGGGGCTGCTGGGCCTGGGCGGCCTTGCCCCCCTGCCCGCGGCGGCGGCGACGGCGGCGGGCCGCCGGGCTGACTGCCTCAGGATGTTCGTTGTTTGGCATAAGATCCCTTCCCTTTCTCAAGCCGGTCAGGCGCGGCGGGCGGTCAGTCCGTCAGGCTGCGGCACTCGTTATAATAGCGTTTTTCCTCGGCGTGGCCCATGCTGAAGGTCTTGCGGGGCAGCACCCCGCCCAGCACCACGCCGCGGAACAGGTCGGCCTTTTGCAGCGGCGGCATCAGCAGGCCCACGGCCCCCTGGGCTGCCAGCCGGCGCACCGCGGCCTCACCGTGGATGTAATCCACCGACGCACCGGGGCAGTGCTGCAAAAAGTCCTGCACAAACCGCTCGGCAGTGCCGACGGTCAGCGGCTCCACCTCGCCGGCAAAGCCCAGCGGGGTGTCCCCCGCGGCGGACACCAGCGCAAACCGCTGGGCCGCCCCCGGCGAGATGCAGATGGTGTTGGCCGCAGCCCAGGTTTCCAGCGCGGCGCAAACCTGTTCGGCCCCCACACCGAACAGCACCCGGTGGATCGGCTCGATCCGGATGGCCGGCGAATGGACGTTGCAGACCTCCACCAGGCAGTACCGGGCGGGGTCGGTCTGGCGCTGCTGCGGCGTCAGGGCTGCCTTGCGCTCCTCCCAGTAGGCCTTGGCGGTGGCCAGCGAGTGGTTGCCGTCCCCCACCGCCAGCGTCATGGGCGGCTGGCCGGCGGCGCCGGGCCAGCGGGCGGCAAAGGCGTCGGCGTCGCCCAGCGCGGTTACGGCGGCCTCGATCCCCGCCACCAGGGCCGGGTCCTCCACCGCCCAGCCGCGCAGGTGCCCGCCGCCCAGCATCAGCTCGCCGTCGTACAAAAGCGGCAGGCGGGCTTTCGCTGCGCCGACCGGCTCGATCAGGGTGCAGGCCGCGTCGTCGGCCAGCAGCATCACGTGGGGGGTCTCCAGCTGGGCGCCGCGGCGGACTTTCAGCCGGGGCGGGATGCGTTCCACCACGGTGTTCTCGCTGGGGCGGATGGCGGGCCGGGCGCCGGGGTCAAAGCTGTAGTCTTCCAGGTCCACCGCGCCCACCAGCCCCTGGCGGATGCTGCCGTCCTGCTGGGTGCGCTCCACATACACAAAGCCGTTGACCACGCGGGTCAGCAGATCGCTGCGGTAGCCGGCCATGGCGGCGCGGATGGACGCCAGGCGGGCGTCCTCGTCCGGGCTGCCCAGGTAGGCCTCCGGCAGGACGATGTGCAGCGTGCTGGGCTTGCCGGCGGTCAGTTCCTCGGCCTTGCGCCAGTATTCCGGCTGGGAGGTAAACTGGTCCACGGCGATGCAGGCCCAGGTCTCCAGCGGCGTGCCCTCGGCGGGCAGCAGGATGCGCGCCGGGCCGAAGCAGGGCGCAAAATGCGGTCTGTCCATTGCTGTTCCCCCATTCTGAAAGGCCGCGCAGAGCTTTGCCAGCCCCGCGGCGGGTTTGTTTACACGATGGAATGGCCCACCAGGCCGTAGATGGCCAGCGCCAGGATGCCGATGTAGATCAGCGAGATGGGCATGCCGGTAAAGATGGCGGGCACGTCCTTGCTGCGCAGGCGGCGGCGACCCTCGTCCACCACGGCCACGGCGAACAGGTAGCCCAGGCCGCTGCCCAGGCTGAACGCCACCGTCTCCAGCAGGGTGAAGTTCTGGTTGACGCAGATCAAAATGGTGCCCAGCACGCAGCAGTTGTAGGTAGCCAGCGGCAGCTGCTCCAGATAAGGCGCCGCATGGCGGCCGAACAGGCGGAACAGCAGCCACACCACCGCCATGGCGATGGTGGCGCAGGTCAGGTAGATGACCGGGCGCAGGGCGGCGGCGGGCAGCCAGCCGGGCAGCACCGTGCGCACCCAGGGGGTAAACCACACCCGCGCGGCCCACACCAGCGGCGCCGACAGCAGCTGCACCAGCAGGATGGGCAGGCAGTAATGCAGCGTGCGGATGTCCCGCGTTTCCACCAGCTTGAGCAGGTGGGAGACGCCCAGCCCGTGGCTGAACACGATGTTTTCGGCAAAGACGGCCATGACCGCATAGGTGAAAAAGTGCAGCACAGCCTCCAGGACGCTGAGCTCAGCGGCGGCGTTCAGCATAGTTGTGGCGCACCTCCTCCTGTTTGTAGCGGACATAGGCGTTGGCCACGCCGGTCCACAGCGCGGCGACCAGGCCCACCAGGATAAACCCGCCGGCGGGCTCGCTGGCGATGGGCAGGGGCGGGGTGTCCAGCAGCACCGCGCCGAACATCGACCCCGCGCCCAGAAATTCCCGCAGCATGCCCACCAGCAGAATGGCGATGCACAGGCCCACGGTGTTGTTGACGCCGCGGCGGAACGCCTCGCCGACGGGTTCCAGGTCGGGGTTTTCCATGCGCTTGATGATGGCGGGCTCCACCACCATCAGCGGCAGGTAGATGCCCAGCAGCGTCAGGTCGGCCCCGAACAGGTTGTACAAAATACAGTAGGCGGGGATGTACAAAACGGCCGCCGAGTAGACGTAGATCACCGGGCGGAAACGGTTGCCGGTCAGGTGGCAGACAGCCACCGCCAGCATACGGGTGGTGGTCAAAAGCAGGATGGCCGCCGCGCACAGCATCAGCGCGTTGTCGCAGTTGGACGCCGCCACCACAATGGGCGCCAGGCCCAGGCCGCGCATCATCACGGGGTTGTTCAGCCACAGGTGGTCGTCGTGCACCCGCTGGGCCAGTTCGGCCTCGGCTTCGGCGCGGGTCTTGCGGCGGCGCTTTTCGGCTTCCGGCCGGGGGGCGGGCTGGGGCGCGGCGGGCTGGGCTTCGGCAGCCTGCGCGGCCTGCGCCGCCTGGGCAGCTTCCTGCTGCTGGCGGGCGGTGTCCAGCGCGGCCTGCTCGATCTCCTGCCGGGTCTTGCCCTCGCTGGCGGCACGGCGGGCGCTTTCCAGCATTTCGGGCGAGATCTGGGGGATGATCAGCGTCTGGGGGCCTTCGGGCTTCTTTTTTTTGCCGGCGCGGGGATTTTTGCCGCGGGGCTTATTCGGGTCTGTGCTGGGCAAGGCGCTTCTCCTCCCTTCTCATAAAACGCATGCGCTCGGTGCGGCGGGCCAGGCGGTCCAGCCATTCGGGGATGGCGTTGACCAGCAGCAGCGCAAAGCAGAAGCCGGTCTCGTAGTCGGCAAAATAGCGCATGGCGGTGGCAAAGGCGCCCAGCGCCAGGCCGTAGATGATGCGGCTGGAATGGCGGTTGGGCTGGGTGACCGGCTCACTGGCCAAAAAGATGCCGCCGAACAGCATGGTGCCGGAAAGGATGATATATTTTTCCAGATAGACGCGCTGGCGCACGTACTCCCACGGGAAGCTGAAGGAGGGCAGGTCGTTCAGGTTGGGCAGCAGCCAGGGCACCAGCACACAGACGATCAGGTAGGGCAGGAAGGTGGACAGCTTGAGATGGTCGCGGCAGAGCAGCAGCAGGCCGCAGGCCGCCACCGCCAGGATGCAGCAGGCGCCCATGGGTCCCGCCACGTTGCCGATGACCAGGTTGAGGGTGGTGGCCGTGGGCAGGCCGCCGCTGCTGAGGGTGGCGTTCATGCCGGCGGAGAGCGCGGCGGAGGAAGCGTCCCACAGGGGCAGCATGGTGCCGGGGGTGGGGTAGAAAAACACCTGGTCCGGCCAGGAAATGCCCACCACGGCCAATGCGGCGGCAGACGGATGGAAGGGGTAGTGCCCCTCGCCGCCGAACGCCTCCTTGACAAAGACGGCCACGATAGCGCCGGCCACTACCACGTAGTAGGGCGCGCTGGCGGGCAGAAGCAGCACCAGCAGCACGGCAAAGCACTCGCTGGAAGGCTCGTGGGACTGGTAGCCCCTGGCGTGCAGCGGGCTTAAAATGCCGTCGCAGAGATAGGCCGTGACCGCCGCGACGGCGGCCAGCAGCGCCGGGCGCAGGCCGTAGTAGTAACAGCTCAGCGCAAGCAGCGGCACACTGCACCACAGCAGGTCTGCATAGTAGGTGTAGTTGGCGCTGCGTTCGATTTTGGGATGTCTGGGCATGGCAGCTCCTTTGCGGCCGGGGCGGTCTTGGCCCCGGCAGATCGGAAAAGAAAAACGGTTCCCTGCGGGCTTACAGCGCCCGCAGCGCGGCGACGGCTGCGGCGGGGTCCGGCGCGGCAAACACCGTGCTGCCCGCCACCAGCCAATCGGCGCCGGCGGCGGCGCATTGGGCGCCGGTCTCGGCATTGATGCCGCCGTCCACCGAGATATGCGGATCGACGCCCTGCGCCCGGCAGGCGGCGCGGATGGCCGCGATGCGCCCCGCCGCGTCCGGCAGGAATGCCTGGCCGCCGAAACCGGGCTCAACGCTCATGACCAGCACCAGGTCCACCAGCGGCAGCAGCGGGAAGATGCGCTCCACCGGGGTGCCAGGCTTGAGGCTGACCCCCGCCTGCACGCCGCAGGCGCGGATGGCCGCGATGACGGCTTTGGGGTCGTCCGCCGCCTCCACATGGAAGGTGATGCAGCTGGCGCCGGCCTTGGCAAAGGCGGGGGCGTAGCCCGCCGGGTCCGAGATCATCAGGTGGACGTCGTAGAAGGCGTCGGGCAGCGCCCGGTGCAGGCTGGCCAGCACCGGCGCGCCGAAGCTGATGTTGGGCACAAAATGGCCGTCCATCACGTCAAAATGCAGCATGTCCGCGCCGGCGTCCAGCACGGTGCGGCACTGCTCGCCCAGGCGGGCGAAATCCGCCGCCAGAATCGACGGGCTGAGCTTGATCATAACGTATACTTTCCCCTTTTTGTCAGTTCAGAATGCAGGATCTTGGCGCGGCCTGCGGCCGCGGTCAAAATGGGCGATGCCAGGTCAAACTGCATGGCGCGGGCCGGTTTCCCCTCTGTAAACCCGTGCCCCACCCCTGCGTCGCTTTTTTTGAGCGCGCAGCGCGCGCGGACCACCGCAATTCCCAATTCCCAATTCCTAACTCCTAATTCCTCATTTCTATATTTCTCACAGGATCGTGATCTCTTTCGGGTAGGCGTTCAGCACCCGGCAGCCGTCCTCGGTGACCAGGACCAGGTCCTCAATGCGGACGCCGAACTCGCCCGGCAGGTAGATGCCCGGCTCGATGGAAAAGCACATGCCGGGCTTTGCCTCGATGCGGCAGGCGGCGGAAACGTCGCCGTACTCGTGGTCGTTCAGGCCGATGAAATGCCCCAGCCGGTGGTTGAAATACCCACCGTAGCCGGCGTCCGCAATGACCTTGCGGGCGGCGGCGTCCAGCTCGCACATCTTTACGCCGGGGCGCACCAGCCGCTCGGCGGCCTCGTTGGCGCGGCGCACCAGCTCGTAGACCTGGCGCTGCTTTGCGGTGGGCTCGGCGGTGAAAAAGGTGCGGGTCATGTCGCTGCAATAGTCGTGGTAGACGCCGCCCACATCCAAAAGCACCATCTCGCCGGGTTGCAGCGCCCGGTCGGAGTTCTGGTGGTGGGGGTCGGCGGCATCATCGGCAAAGGCAACGATGGGCTCAAAGCTGGGGCCGCTGCATCCGTGGGCCTTGTAGATGGCCAGGATCTTTTCGGCCAGCTCCCGCTCGGTGACGCCGGGGCGGACGGCGGCAGCGAACTCGGCCATGCAGGCGTCGTTGACGGCGCTGGACTCGATCATGGCTTTCTGCTCGGCCGCGTCCTTGACGGCGCGGACCATGTCGCAGCAGATGCTGCCCACCCGGTACTCCCGCGCCACCGGCAGCTCCTGCAGGCGCAGCAAAAAGCGGGCGGGCCAGTCCTTGTCCACGCCCAGCGCCTTTTTCACGTCCAGATAAGGCGCCAGCAGGGCGGGGGCATCGTCGGTGTCGTCAAAATTGACCACCGGCAGGCCCACGTCCGGCGTGCCGAACAGCCGGTTGACAAACAGCCGCACGCTGCCGTCGGCCGAAAACAGCAGGCAGTACATCCGCTCGCCGGGGTCCAGCCGCAGGCCGGTCAGGTAAAAGATGGTGGTGGGGTCGCTGACCAGCAGCTGGGTCAGGCCGTGGGCCGCCATTTCGTCCCGCACCCGCTCCAGGCGGGTCTTGGGGGTGTTGTTCTTCTTTTTGGGCATAGCGTCTGCCTCCCCATCCTGTGCAAAAGCGCGTCGCTTCCGCCTGTGTTTACTGCTGGTACTGGTTGATCTTGTCCTGCTCCACCGCAAAGCGGGCCAGGGCGCTCTCGATGACCTTGTCCATGTCGTAGTACTTGTACTCGCCCAGGCGGCCGCCGAACACCACGTGCGGCTCGGCGTCGGCCATGGCCTTGTACCTGGCGTAGAGGGTATCGTTGGCCTCGTCGTTGACCGGGTAGTAAGGCTCGTCGCCGGGCTTCCACTCGGCCGAGTATTCCCGGCTGACCACGGTTTTGGGCTGGGTGCCGAACTCAAAGTGCTTGTGCTCGATGACGCGGGTGTAGGGGGTCTCGGCGTCGGTGTAGTTGACGACGGCGTTGCCCTGGTAGTTGGGGGTGTCCAGCACCTCGGTCTCGAACCGGACGCTGCGGTACTGCAAAGCGCCCAGGCAGTAGTCGAAATAGGCGTCGATGGGGCCGGTGTAGATGACCCGGCCGGCCAAAGCGTCCAGCTCGGCCTTGTGCTGCAGGTAGTTGGTGTTCAGGCGGACCTCCACGCCCTCCAGCATCTTTTCCACCAGTTTGGTGTAGCCGCCATTGGGGATGCCCTGGTACAGGGCGTTGAAATAGTTGTTGTCGTAGGTGAAGCGCACCGGCAGGCGGCGGATGATAAAGGCCGGCAGCTCGGTGCAGGGGCGGCCCCACTGCTTTTCGGTGTAGCCCTTGACCAGCTTTTCGTAGATGTCCACGCCCACCAGGTTGATGGCCTGCTCCTCCAGGTTTTTCGGCTCCGGGGTAAAGTGGGCGGCGCGCTGTTCCTCGATCTTGGCCATCGCCTCGGCGGGGGTGACCACGCCCCACATCTTGTTGAAGGTGTTCATGTTGAAGGGCATGTTGTAGATCTCGCCGTGGTAGTTGGCAATGGGAGAGTTGGTGTACCGGTTGAACACCGCAAACCGGTTGACGTAGTCCCACACTTCCCTGTTGTTGGTGTGGAAGATGTGCGCGCCGTAGCGGTGGACGTTGATGCCCTCGATCTCCTCGGTGTAGATGTTGCCGGCGATGTGGGGGCGCTTGTCCACCACCAGGCAGTGCCTGCCGGCGGCGGTGGCCTCGCGGGCAAAGACCGCGCCGAACAGGCCGGCGCCGACGATCAGGTAATCATACGGTTTGTTCTGCATCATTTTGGGTACCTCTCTCTATTTTGTGCACCATACCAAAAATTCAAATCCGTCAGCATTGGCGGACATGCGCCGACCATGCTGACACCGACAGGGAAATTGGGATCCAAATTGTGTACGCAGTGCGCGATTGGAATCCCAATTTTATCGAAAGGAAATCCTTTGAGGCCGGCCTCAGCGCCGCCGGGCTTTCGCCTTCCAGACGGCGGCCTGCTGCAGGTGGAACTCGAAGTCCCGCTTGTCCTTGGCCAGCAGGCTGGACAGAATAACGCCGGCCACAAACAGCATCAGCGCCGCCACCATCACAAAGCCGCAGACGATCAGCGTGGGGAAGCGGGGCACCAGGCCGGTGGCCAGATACTCGGCAAAGACCGGCGCCATAAACAGCAGCGAGATCACCGCCAGCACCACCGCGATGGTGGTAAAAAAGCCGAAGGGCCGGTAGTTTTTGTACAGGCGCAGGATGGTGCCCAGCACCTTGGCGCCGTCGGAGTAGGTGTTGAGCTTGGAGACGCTGCCCGCCGGGCGGTCCCGGTAATCGATGACCACGTTTTCCACCTGCATGTTGCGCTGCACCGCGTGGATGGACATCTCGGTCTCGATCTCGAACCCGCGGGACAAAACCGGGAAGGTCTTGACAAACTCGAAGCTGAAAGCCCGGTAGCCGGTCATGATGTCCTGGATCTGCGCGCCGAACAGCCGGTTGATGGACGCCCGCACCAGGCTGTTGCCAAAGTTGTGGAAGGGGCGCTTGTTCTCGGTAAAATAGGTGGAGGAAAGGCGGTCGCCCACCACCATGTCCGCCTGGTGCTCCCGCACCAGGCGGGCCATCTCCGGCGCGGCCTCGGCGGGGTAGGTGTCGTCGCCGTCCACCAGGATGTAGCACTCGGCGTCGATCTCGCGGAACATGCGGCGCAGCACGTTGCCCTTGCCCTGCATGTACTCATGGCGGACCACCGCGCCGGCGGCCGCCGCCAGCTGGGCGGTGCGGTCGGTGGAGTTGTTGTCGTAAACATAGACGGTGGCTTCGGGCAGGACGGCTTTGAAATCGGCCACCACCTTTTCCACCGTTTTTTCCTCGTTGTAGCAGGGGATCAGCACCGCAATGGCATCCATCACAAATTCCTCCCGGTTCGTTCTTCATTTCAAATTTCGCGGCGTCAGTCGGCCGCGTAGCGGCGGAACTGCTCCAGCCAGAAGCGGGCCGTATTGTCCCAGCTGTATTTTTTCAGCAGTTTATCCGGTTTGGATACCGGCTTTGCCAGCAGGGCGTCCAGGTCCACGCCGTAGTCGTTGGGGTCAAAGTAGGCGGCGGTGTCGCCGTACAGCTCCGGCAGGCAGCTGGCGTTGGACAGCAAAATCTTTGCCCCCTGGCTCAGCGCCTCCAGCGGCGGGATGCCGAAGCCCTCGAACACCGCCGGGTGCAGAAACGCCCTGCAGTGGCGCATCAGCGCCTTGTTCTCGCCGTCGGTGACGTAGCCGGGGTAAAAGATGTTGCCGGCGTTTTGGGCGGCGTCGGCCTCGTCGCGGCCAAAGGCGGCCAGGTCGGCCCCGCCGGCCACCACAAAGGTCTTGTCCGGGTTGCGGGCGGCCACCTCCCGCACCCACTTGTAGTTTTTGTGTTTGGCCAGGCTGCCCAGGGCGTAAAAATACTCGCCTTTCTGCACGCCGGGCAGCTTGTCAAAAACGCTCTCGTCCGGCTCGGCTTCCTTCATATGCTCCCAGCCGTTGTAGGTGACGCCGATCTTTTCCAGCGGGATGCCCAGCTTGTCAGCGATCAGATGGCGCTGGTCGTCGCTGACGGTGTAGACCTCCCGCGCAAACCATTTGGTGGACAGACAGTGCACCCAAAACTTGAAGCGGAAAAAGCCCCGGTCGGTGTCCATGACCAGCGGGCGGATGTCGTGCAGCACCACCACGCTGTCCCGCGTCATCAGCATATCGCTGGCAAAGCCCACAAAAAAGGCGCGGTGCCTGCGCAGGTAGGCGGGCAGCACAAACAGGTTGTAGCTGTACCGGATGGCCTTGAGCGGCACCACCCGGATGTTTTTCATGGGCGGCAGGTGCAGCGGGCGGCCGTCGTCCCGGTAGGCCAGGCGCACATCCAGGCCGGTGCCTTCCAAAAGCGAATCCAGCCGGGTGACCACCTCGTAGACATAGCGGGGGATGCCGGTGATCTTATCGCACAGAACTGTGCCGTTGATGACGATGGGTCTCAAACCTGATTGCCTCCGTTCGGGGTGGTTTCGCCGGGGCCGGGGACCAGCCCCCGGCGGGAACAGGCCCGCAGTTCGGCCTGCCAGTCCCGGTAACGCTGCATGCAGTAGTCTTTCAGCTGCTGTTCGAACCGCGCTTCCGAAAAGCTGCGGCTGTGGTCGCGGATCTGTTCGGCGGTGCAGGCGACGCCCTCCGCCTCAAAACGCTGGATGCAGCCGGCCACGGCGTCCACCGTCTGCTCGTGGAAAAACAGGCCGGTCCGGCCGTCCAGTACGCTCTCGCAGGCGCCGCCGCGGCCAAAGGCCAGCACCGGGGTGCCGGCGCTCTGGGCTTCCACCGGCGTGATGCCGAAATCCTCCTCGCCGGGGAACAAAAAGGCTTTGGCCCGCAGGTAGTAGCCCCGGACCTCCGCGTCCGAAAGGCCGCCGCCCAAAAATTCCACCGTGGGGCCGGCCATGGCCTTTAGTTTGGAAAGTTCTCCCCCGCCGCCGATGACCACCAGCTTTTTGCCCAGGCGGGTGCAGGCGGCCACCGCCAGATCCACCCGCTTGTACCAGGTCAGCCGGCCGACCGTCAGGTAAAAGTCCTCCTTGGGGAGCAGGGGTTCCTCGTTGATGTGGACGCAGGGGTAAATGACGTCGGCGTCGCGGCGGTAATACTTTTTGATGCGCTGGGCGATGTAATGGCTGTTGGCGATAAAGTAATCCACCCGGTCGGCGGCGCATTTGTCCCAGACGCGCAGCTTGTGCATCTGGTGGGGCATGACCCGGCGCACCAGCCAGTTGGCGTTTGCGCGGTAGGTATAGTAAAAGTCCCACACATAGCGGGTGGGGGTGTGGCAGTAGCAGATATGCACCGCGTCCGGCCGGGTGATGACCCCCTTGCTGCAGGAGGAGCAGGAGGACAATACCAAATCGTACTCCGAAAGGTCCAGCGCCTCGAAGGCGGCGGGCATCCAGGGCAGCAGCGAGCGGTAGATTTTGGTGGCGAAGGGCAGTTTCTGGATGTAGGTGGTGCGGATGTCGTAGTCCCGGAACCAGGCGGGCATGTTGTCCCGGTCATAGACCAGGGTGTAGATGGGCGCGTCGGGGAAAATATGGTGCATGCAGTCCACCACCCGGTCGCCGCCCGCGTAGCCTACCAGCCAGTCGTGTACGATGGCAACTTTTGGTTTCTTTTCTTGCATAGCATGCCTCCTGTCTTGCGCCCCGCCGGCCCTGCCTGCGCGGGATCAGGTCAGCTTTTCGTCGTTGACCATCTTGCCGCCGAACACGGTGCGGAAGATGATCTTGATGTCCAGCGCCACCGTCCAGTTTTCGATATACCAGATATCGTAGCGGATGCGCTCGGCAATGTCGGTGTCGCCCCGCAGGCCGTTGACCTGGGCCCAGCCGGTGCAGCCGGGGCGCACCTGCTGGCGCACCAGATAGCGGGGGATCTCCTCCTTAAAGTGCTCCACATGGAAAGGGATCTCCGGCCGGGGGCCCACCAGGCTCATGTCCCCTTTCAGCACGTTGAAAAACTGGGGCAGCTCGTCCAGGCTGAACTTTCGGATCAGGCTGCCGAAGCGGGTCTTGCGGGGGTCCGAGTTGGTGCTCCAGGCGGTGGAGGCCTCGGCGTTGACCCGCATGGAGCGGAACTTGTACATCATAAAGGGGCGCTTGTTCAGGCCGATGCGCTCCTGCTTGAACAGCACCGGCCCAGGGCTGGACAGCTTGACGCCAATGGCCACCGCCAGCATCACCGGGCTGGTCAGCACGATCAAAACCAGGCTGCCCACAATGTCGAAAAGCCGTTTGACGGCCGCGTTGGCCAGGTTGTCAAACGGCGTCTGACGGATGTTGATGAGCTTGCAGTCGTCCAGCACGTCGATGGTGGGGCGGGCAGGCAGGTAGTCGTTGTAAAAGGGCACCATGGTCACGCGGGTGCCGTGCTTGTCGCAGGCGGAAAGCACCTCCGGGATGCGGTCCATGTCGGCGGCGTCCAGCGCGATGACCACCTCCTCAACGGCGGGGTCCTCCAGGCTGGCGTCCATCCGGTCATAGCCGCCCAGGTAGCGGCAGGCAAGGGCGGGGTTTTCGGCGCCGGCCAGGTAGCCGTCCACCACAAAGCCGTAGTAGGGGTTGTGCTCCAGCGCCAGCAGGTACTTGGCCGCGATGGCCCCGCCGCCGATCATCAGCAGATGGCGCAGCCCCTGGCCCCGGTCCCGCTGGCGGCGGCGGTACCACCGCAGCGCCAGCCGCTTGGCGACCAGAAAGCCGGTGGCCAACAGGTAGAACAGCACCAGCACCATGCGGGAAAAGTTGGTCACGCGGGCCAGATACAAAACCGCCTGGAACACCAGAATGCACAGCGCGTTGACCACAGCGATCATCCGGCTTTGCCGCCACAGGCCGTACAGCCGGCGGCTGTCGTACAGGCGCAGCATCCACAGCACGCAGACGGTGGCCGCGGCCGCCACCGCGCCGGCGGCAATGGTGCGGATATCCTGGGCGATCTCCAGCGCGGGGCCTGCGCCGCCGGGCTGGAAGAACCGCATATAATTGAAGCGCAGATAATTGGCCAGCACATAGGCCGCAAAGATCAGAACAGCATCCGCAAGGCAGCTGCACACAGCCCGGATGCGGCGATTTTTTTCGATCACAGGGGCTGTCCGCCTCCTTTCCCGGATTTTTTACGTCCGGCGGATACGGCGCAAAGCCGCCCGCCCCGGCACGGCCGGATGCCCGGCGATGCTCGGCGATACACAAAAATAGCATACCACATTCCGCCGCGGCTTTCAACGCCGCAGGGGAAAAGTTACACATTCCCCCGGCCGGCCCGCCGGCCTTTGGCGGCCCGGCAGGCGGCTTGGGGCAGGGCTTTGCGTCACTCGTAAAAATATTCCCAGTCAAAGAACGTGCCGTTGACCACGGCGCTGTTCACCGCCAAGGTGGCGGCGTCGCCGGGCAGGGCCGTCAGCGTGACGGAGCCGGTGCCGTTTTCGATGGTGACGGGGATGTCATAGGTGCCGCGGTCGGTGGGCAGGAACCAGTCGCAGTAGGTGCCCTCGCGGCCGGCGGCCTCGCACAGGCGCTTTTCGGTGTCGGCCGAGACATGCAAAAAGCTGCCCACGCCGCCCCGCAGCAGGAAATCCCCTGCCGCGGCAAAGTCATAGTCCAGCGTCACGTCGGCCACGCCCTTGTAGGCGGGGTCCGCGGTGGTGACGGTGACGGTGACGGCGTTGGGGGCAAGCTGTTCCAGCGTGACGGTGCAGGGCTCGTTCTGGTCGTTGTCCACGCCGTTTTTCTGCCAGAAAATGTGCATGCCGCCGCAGGCGTAGGTGGTGCCCACCGGCTGCCAGTAACGGTACAGCTCCCGGTAGAACCACCAGTTGGCGTTGCGGCTCCACCGCTCGAAGGAGCTGACCTTGTAGCTGGGGGTCTGGGCAAGGTCAAAGTCGGCAGCCGCCTGGAACTGCTGCAGGTAATCCACCCGCTGGCGGTCGCCCAGCACGTGGATGATGTAGTCGGTGCCGGAGGACTGCAGCTGGCCGGTCATGGCCTCCAGCGCGCTGGCGTAGGTGCTCCACACCCGGCGGCCGGCCAGCACCGTCTGTTCGGTCTCCAGCCGGGCGGCCTGGTCGCCCAGCCAGCCGCCCAGGGCGGGCACGTTGGTATAGCCCTCGCCCCGGCCTGCCTGGCGGGCCTGCAGCTGGCCGGCCAGCCCCCAGGCAAACACCGCCGCGCCCAGCACACCGGCCAGCGCGCCGGGCAGCAGCCGGGGCAGGCGCTGTGCCAGGGCCTGCCAGTGGTTGGCCAGCCGGCCGATGCCCGCCAGCAGCGCCGCCGGGACCAGCACCGCCAGCAGGGCTTTTGCCCCGCCGTCCGGGCCGTTGCGGGCCGAGGACAGCAGGCAGTACAAAAGGTTCCACAGCGCCATGCCCAGTGTCAAGGCAAACAGCCCGCCGGCGCGCACGGCGTCCTCGTCCCGTTTGGCGGCAAACAGCCAGACGGCGGCCAGCACCGCCAGCGCCAGCATGACCCAAAAGCTCCAGTCCAGTTCCAGCTGGCTGAGATAGTACAGCTTGCTTTCCGGCTCGGACCCGTAATACCAGGCCTGGTAGGCCGAGGCCCCGCGGGTCTGGCGCAGCCAGGCAAACGGGTGCCCCCAGCTGACCAGCGTCACCGACACGCCCAGCCCGACGCCGCTGACCAGCACATACTGCGCCACCCGCAGCGCGATGGTTTTGATGTCGGTCCGGTACCGGCGGAGCAAAAACAACCCGTAAGCCAGCGCCACCGAGATGTACATCGCCGCGCCCATGTCGTTGCTCCAGACAAACAGCGCGCCGGCCGCAAAGGGCACCGCCAGCGCCGGGCCGGGGGGCAGCAGACGGCGCAGGCCCCCGGCGCCGGCCTGCGCGGGGTGCCGCCGCCAGAAAGCCAGCAGCGCCCCGATGGCCAGCACCGCCGCCGACAGCGCCCCGGAGCGGATCATGCGGGCGCTGTTGCCGCTGGACGCCGCATACCCCAGCAGTCCGCTGAGCCAGGACGCACCGGGGAACGCCGCCCCCTGCACCGCCAGAAAGCACACCGCGCTGACGGCGGCGGCCGCCGCGCGGGCGCCCCGCCCGGTCACAAACAGCGCCCGGCAGGCGGCCAGCACCAGCAGCTCAAAGCAGAACCAGGTCAAAAACTCGGCGGCGAACATGCTGTTTGCAAAACTGTTGCCGATGACCAGCAGCACCGCCGCCACGCCGTACAGCTCGCCCGCGCCCAGGTAGACGGTGAAATCCGCATAGGGCGCCTGCCCGGCCAGCAGGTGCCGCACCGGGTTGTAGTTTTGGAAGTCGCCGTTCATGATGTCGTAGTCGATGGTAAAGCTGTCGGCCAGGCCGCGCACGGCGGCAAGGCCGGCAAACAACACCAAAAGCGCCGCCCAGGGCGCCAGGCGGCGCAAAATTTGCAGCGGTCTGCATGTTTTACTTGCTTTCAAATTACCAAACCTCTGTGGAAAGAATGAGGAATTTTGAATTTACCGGTACTGCTCCTGCAGCAGGTCCAGCGTCTTTTTCATCTCGGCGCGGACGTCGGCGGGGGCGGTGATCTCCACGCCGCCGGCAAAGCCCGCCACCCAGCCGAAAAACTGCGGGCTGACCTGCACCGTCACCGTCACCTCGAACTTGTCGCCGCCGGGGCAGATCACCGGCGTGGGCCGGGTGCCGAACCGGTCAAACATCGCGCCGGCCAGCCGGTTTTCGCACCGCAGTGTCACCTGCTTGACCGGGCCGTTGAACATGCCAAACAGCTGCTGGGTGTAGGCGTTGACGTCAAAGCCCTCAAACGCCTCTTTGCCTTCGCGGGGGAGGTCGGGCAGCGCCTCGGCGTTCTGCATCTTGTCCACCCGGTAATGGCGCAGCGCGCCCTCGGTGTAGGCGATCAGGTAATAGTTGCCGTTCTCCCACACCAGCGTCCAGGGGCTGACCTGGTAAAACCGGCCGTCGTGGCGGGGCTTCATCTTCTTTTCCAGCGTCCAGTCGCAGTATTTGAACTTTACCTGCACCCCGGCGGTGATGGCCGCGTGCAGCGCGTCCACCGTGTACAGGATCTTTTCGTCCTGGCTTTTGATCCGGCCGGAGACCTGCACCTGGCGGTCCAGCTCCTCCTGCTGCCAGCGGCTGGTAAAATTGCCCAGCTTTTCGATCAGCGTATTGCTTTTTCTCGCGGTGATAAATTTGCTGGTATAGACCGCGTCCACCAGCAGTTTCAGCTCGGCCAGCTCAAAAGGCGTGTCGGCCATGTAGTAGCCGCCGCCACGGCCCCGCCGCTGGATGATGTCAAAGGGCGAATCGGGCAGGTTTTTCAGCGTTTCGATGTCGGCGTAAATGCTCTTGCGCTCGGCCTCGATGCCGCGCTGGCGCAGCATCTCCACCAGCCGCGGCACGCTGAGCGGGTGCTTTTCATCGGTCTCTCGCACAAAAATGTCGATCAAGGTCAACAGTTTCAGCTTCTGGCCTTCCTTGCGGGACATGGCAGATCTCCCCCTTTGCGGTTCAGTGTTCAGGCTGCCGGGCGGCAGGGGCCCCGGCAGGCTCGTTTTGCTTTTTGTCAAAGGCCGCCCGCCGCACGGTGGACAGGCGGAACATCTCCTCCAGGCCGGCGCGGTCGCCGTCGGCCAAAAAGCCGCGCAGCTTTTGCAGCGCCGCGTCAAACATATCGATCTCGCCGATCAGGTTGTCCCGGTTCCACAAAAACAGCTCGGCCCACAGTTTCTCGTTGATGCGGGCGATGCGGGTCAGGTCCCGGAAAGAGTCGCCGGTGTAGTCGGCCAGGCTGGAGTTGTCGCTGGCGCACATCAGGCTGACGGCGATGGCATGGCACAGCTGGCTGACATAGCCGATCATCCGGTCATGCTCGGCGATGCTCAGGGTGGTGATGCGGGCAAACCCCAGCGTTTGGGCCAGGTCCCGGCACCAGGCGACGGCTTCCGGGGTGTTTTGCTCGGTGGGCGTGATGATAAAGTTGGCGGGGGCGAAATCCACCTCGGCGCTGTGGGTGATGCCGCTGGTCTCCCGCCCGGCCATGGGGTGGCTGGCGATGAACTCGACACCGTCGGGCAGCATCTGCTGCACCGGGGCCGCCACGCCCCGCTTGACGCCGGACACGTCGGTGGCCAGCACGCCGGGCTTGAGCCAGCCGCCGTACTGTTTGACCCAGTTCAGCAGCACGGTGGGGTACAAGCCAAAGATGACGCGGTCGGCCCGGCTGACCAGCGCCCGGTCGGGGGCGGCCGCGCCGCGGCTGATGTAAGCCCGATCCAGCGCCCACTGCACCGTGGCGGCGTCGCTGTCGATGCCCCAGACGGTGTACCCCTTGCCGGAGAGCACCTGCGCGTATTTGCCGCCCAGCAGGCCCAGGCCGACGATCAGTATCGTTTTGTCGCGTTCCAGCATGGCTTATTCCTCCAGTTCCACCCTGGCGCCCAGGGCGCGCATGGCGTCGAAAAAGTCCGGCCAGCTTTTGGCCACGGCGTTCGCCCCGCGGATAACGGCCGGCACCCCGGCGGCCAGCGCGGCGACGGCCAGGCTCATGACCACCCGGTGGTCGTTGTGGCTGTCCAGCGGGACTTCCGGCGCGTGCAGCGCGCAGCCGTCGATGGTGACGGTGCCGCCGCTGCTTTCCACCCGGCCGCCGAACTTGGCCAGCTCCGCCTGCATGGCGGCGATGCGGTCGGATTCTTTCAGCCGCAGGCGGCCGGCGTTTTCGATCACGGTGGTGCCGCTGCAAAAGCAGGCCATGGCCATCAGCACCGGGCCCAGGTCCGGGCAGTCGGAAAGGTCGATGGGCGCGGCCCGCAGCAGGCTTCGCTCGAACCGGTATCCGCCGGAAACGGCGGAAAATTTTGCGCCGCACCGCTGCAAAATGTCCAAAATCACCCGGTCGCCCTGGCGGCTTTCCGGCGCAAGCCCGGTGACGGTGACGCCGCCGGCCAGCGCGCCCAGCACCGCCGGGAAGGCCGCCTGGCTGTAATCGCCCTCCACCGCCATATCGCAGGGGCGGTAACGCTGGGGCGCGGGGATGGTCAAAACCGTTTTGCCGTCGGGGCCGGGGGCCTCGGTGACCTGAACGCCGAACCGCGCCAGCGCGTCCAGCGTCATGCCCACATAGCTGCGGCTTTCAAACGGCGGCAGGATCTGGATGGTGGAGGGCGACTCCAGCAGCGGCGCGGCAAACAGCAGCCCGCTGATGAACTGGCTGGACACGTCCCCCGGCAGCGTGAACACGCCGGGGCGCAGCCGGCCGAAGATGGTCAGGCCGTCGGCGGCCTGCTCGAATTTCAGGCCCTGCTTTTCAAACAGGGCGCGGTAGATCTCCTGCGGGCGGGCGAACAGCCGCCCCGCGCCGGTAAAGCGGATCTTTTGCGCCGTCAGGCTGAACACCGGGATCAAAAACCGCAGCGTGCTGCCGCTCTCGTTGCAAAAGACCGGCCGGGTGACGGTGGCAAAGCCCCCGCCGCAGCCCTGGATGGTGACGCTGCGCTCCCCGCGGGCGACCTTGGCCCCCAGCTGGGCCGCGGCGTCCAGCGTGGCGCGGATGTCGTCGCTGTATTCAATGTTGTCGATACGGCTGGCGCCGTCGGCCAGCGCCGCGCACAGCACCGCCCGGTGGGCCGCGCTTTTGCTGGGCGGCACCGCCAGGCTGCCGCCGATGTGGCTGACCGAGAGTTTTGCATCCACAGGCGTGGCCCCCTTGTCACTTCACGTCAAAGGTCTGGTCAAAGGCTTCCACCGCGTCCTTGACGGTGTCGGAAAGCTGGCCGTAGTTGTCCACGGCGGCGTCCGACGCGGCGCGGTAAAGCGGGGTGCGCTCGGCTTCCATCTGCTTCAGGCTGTGTCCGCCCATCGAGAGCGGCCGGCCCGCGGTGGGCAGCTTTTCCACCGGGCGGCGGATCCACAGCACCGGGCCGTTCTGGTGCAGCCGCCGGGCGTTGCCGGGGGTCTTGACAACGCCGCCGCCGCAGGCGATGACCTGGTCGGTCAGCTTGGCGCAGGCGGCCACCGCCTCGGCCTCATATTTGCGGAAGGTCTCCTCGCCGTACTGGGCAAAAATGTCCGGGATGGGCATTTTGGCGTGTTCCTCGATCACGTCGTCCAGGTCCACGTACTTTTTGGCCAGCGCGCGGGCCAGCGCGCGGCCCACCGTGGACTTGCCGCAGCCCGGCATGCCGATCAGCGACACGTTGGACAGTTCCCGCCGCAGGGCATGGCAGGCCTCGTCGATCTGGTTGGCCGAGAACAGCTTGTCCAGAAAATGCCCCGCCGAAACCACCGCCTGGGCCACCAGCATCTCAAAGCCGCAGTAGGCCGGGATGCCCAGCTCCTCCGCCCGCAGGATCAGCTCGGTGCGGAAGGGGTTGTACACCACGTCCAGCACCGCCTCCAGGTCGGGGAATCTGCGCAGGTCGATCAGGCAGCTGCCGTTGTTGGGGTACATGCCGGCGGGGCTGGCGTTGACGATGATCTGCCCCTCGCCGGAGGCCTCGGCCTGGGCGTAGGTAACGGCGCCGTCGCCGCCGGTGCGGCTGACAGTGATGATGCGCGCCGCGCCGCCGTCGCGGGCCACGGCGGCCACCGTGTTGCGGGTGCCGCCGCTGCCCAGGATCAGCACCGTCTTGCCCCGGAACCGCACGCCGTGCCGCCGGGCCAGGTACTGGAACCCGTCGTAGTCGGTGTTGAAGCCCAGCAGCTTGCCGTCCCGGTTGACCAGCGTGTTCACCGCGCCGATGGCCGCCGCCCTGGGCTCGATCTTGTCGCAGTATGGGATGACCAGCTTTTTGTAGGGGATGGTCACGTTGACCCCCTTAAAGTCCCGCGCCTCCAAAAAAGCGCGGGCGTCCGCCTCGGTGGGCAGCTCGTGCAGCTGGTAGGAATAGCCGCCGATCTGCTCGTGGATCTGGCGGGAGTAGCTGTGCCCCAGTTTTTCGCCGATCAGGCCGTATTCCATGGTATTTTCCTCCTTGATGGTTTGTATGCCGCCGGGCGCGGCCGTCCGGCGGCCTGACGCTGACACTGTCATTGCAAGTTTGCGGTGCCGCGCCGCCTTTTTATGTCCGTTATGCTTTGGGCAGGCCGTGCTTTTGGGCCAGGGTGCCGTAGCGCACCGTCAGCAGGTCCAAAAGGCCGAAGGCCGTCAGCGTGTTCTGCACCACCGCGGCGCGGGGCACAATGCAGGGGTCGTGCCGGCCCTTTATGACCAGGTCGGCGTCGGCCTTTGCGGGGTAGTCCACCGTCTGCTGCCGCTTGTAGATGCTGGGGGTGGGCTTGACCACCGTGCGGAACACCACCGGCATGCCGTTGCTGATGCCGCCGTTGACGCCGCCGTTGCGGTTGGTGGCGGTGACCACCCGGCCGTCCGCCCCCATGCGGAAGGCGTCGTTGGCGGCGCTGCCGGTCAGGTCGGCAAAGCCGAACCCCGCGCCGAACTCGACGCCTTTGACCGCCGGGATGGAAAACATCAGGTGGGCCAGCCGGCTCTCGACGCTGTCAAAAAACGGCTCGCCCACACCGGCGGGCAGACCCGTGACAATGGTCTCCAAAATGCCGCCCACGCTGTCCCCCGCGGCGCCGGCCGCGCGGATGGCCTGCTGCATGGGGATCTCCCGCGCCGGGTCGATCAGGGAAAAATGGCCGGGGGCGGCCTCTTCCGGCAGGCTGCCGTCACCGGGCAGCGGCGCGTCGCTGACGCCGGCGCAGCGGGCGATGTGGGTGTAGACCCGCACCCCCAGCCCCGCCAGCACCTGCTGGCAGACCGCCCCCGCCGCCACCGCCGCCGCGGTGATCCGGCCGGAAAAGTGCCCCCCGCCCCTGGCGTCCTGATAGCCCTCGTACTTGACCCAGGCGGTGTAATCGGCGTGGCCGGGGCGCAGCAGGGCGGCGGTTTTGGCGTAGTCGCCGCTGCGGGTGTTGGTGTTCTGCACCACCAGCGTGAGGGGGGTGCCGGTGGTGCGGCCGTCCACCACGCCGGAAAGGAACTCCACCCGGTCCGGCTCGGTGCGGCTGGTGGAAAGCCCGTCCCCGCGGGCGCGGCGGCGGTCCATGCAGGCGGCGATGAAATCCTCGTCCACCGGCAGGCCGGCGGCCAGGCCGTCCAGCACCGCGCCGACGGCCGGGCCGTGGCTTTCGCCAAAGATGGTCAGCGACACCGCGCTGCCAAAGGTGTTTTTCATGGGGTCATTCCTCCTCCATGCCCAGCAGCTTGGGCAGGTCGGCCATGGGGAGTTTGTCGGCGCGCCAGCAGCCCAGGCCCGGCACCCTGATGACGGTGATGCTGCCGCCCCGGCCCTTTTTGTCGTGGCGCATCTGGGCAAGCACCTTGTGCTTGTCGTAGCCGGCGCGGGTGGGCAGGCCCAGCGCCCGCATGACGGCGCGGGTGCGCTTTGCCAGGGCTTTGTCCTCGATCATGGGCAGCATGCCCAGGGCGACGCACTCGCCGTGGTACAGGCCGTTTTTGCGGCGGCCCCGCACGCCCTTGACCGCCTCGATGCCGTGGCCGATGGTGTGGCCGAAGTTCAGCGCCGCGCGGGGGCCGTGCTCGTGCTCGTCCTGCTCGACGATGCTCTTTTTCACCTTCAGGCTGCGGTAGATGATCTGCTCGATGTCCTGCTCCCAGTCGCCCTTTTCAAACAGAGCGAACAGCTCCGGGTCGGCGATCAGGCCGGCTTTCAGCGCCTCGGCCAGGCCGTTGACGTACTGGCGGCGGGGCAGCGTGTCCAGCACGTCGGGGTCGATCAGCACCACCTGGGGCTGCCAGAAGGCCCCCACGATGTTTTTGGTCTCGCCCAGGTCGATGGCCGTCTTGCCGCCGATGGAGGAGTCGATCTGCGCCAGCGTGGTGGTGGGGCAGTTGATAAAGTCGATGCCCCGCATGTAGGTGGCGGCGCAGAACCCGCCCAGGTCCCCCACAACGCCGCCGCCCACGGCCACCAGCACGTCCCGGCGGCCCATGCCGAAATCCAGCATGGCCTGCAGCACCTGGCCGTAAACCTTCAGGCATTTGCTGGCCTCGCCCTGGGGGATGGTGTAGATAACGGCGTCGGTGCACTGGTCTGCCACCGTTTGGGCGTACTGCGCGGGCACGCCGGCGTCGGTCAGCACAAAGACCTTGCGCTCCCGGACATTGGCAAACTGGTACAGGTTTTTCAGGCAGCCGCGCTTCAAAATAATATCGTAGCTGTGTTTTTTCAGTCGCATGGTCAACTTCATGGGTCAGGCCTCCTCACTTCCCGGCTCGCGGGTCTCACGGTCAAAAACGCCCAGCAGCCGCACGGTGCGGCAGGGCTCCTGCAGATTTTCCAGCAGCGCGGCGCAGGTCCGCCCCTCGGCGTCCGCCGGGCAGATCAGCTGCACAAAAAAGTAATACTCGAACTGCACATGGGGCAGCGGCCGGCTTTTGATGCTTTCCATATTAAAGCCCATGCCGCCGATGCGCTCGATGACCTGGGCCAGCTTGCCCGGCTTGTGGTCAACGGTGAACAGCAGCGCGATGCGCTGGCCCGCGTGCACCGGCATATCACCGCTGCCGCCCCGCTGCACAACGATAAAGCGGGTGGTGTTGTCGCCGTCCTCGTTGACGCCCTGGGCCAGCACGGTCAGGCCGTAAAGGCGGGCGGTCTCGGCCGAGGCGATGGCCCCCACGGCGGGGTCGCCCAGCTCGGCCACGTAGCGGGCGGCGTCGGCGGTGTTGCCCCAGGCCTTGGTCTCCAGGTGGTGCGCCCGCAGAAACGGCCCGCTCTGGCTCAGCGCCTGCTGGTGGCTGACGACGGTTTTCAGCCCCTCCAGCGCGGCGCCCGGCACGCCCAGAAGATCCTGGCGGATGGGCAGGTCGTACATGCCGGCCACCGACAGCTCCGGGTGGGCGTACAGCAGGTCCAAAACCGCCGACACATCCCCGGCGTTGGAATTTTCAAAGGGCAGCACGCCGTACTCGGCCTTCCGGGCGGAGACTGCGTCGAACACGTCGGCCCAGGTCTCGCAGGGCAGCTGGTTGGCAAAGGGGAAGATGCTCTGCAATGCGATCTGCGCCCAGGCCCCCTGCACCCCCTGGTAGGCGGCCACATTGCGGCCCAAAATCTCCCGCTGGTAGGCCCGGCTGACCGCCATGGCCCCGGTGATGAACCGCCGGTAATAGGGCCGCAGCGCCGGGTCCGCGATGCGGGCGGTGTTTTTGGCAATGACCGCCCGCTCCCGCTCCGGGTCAAAGACGGCCTTGCCGCTTTGCGCCTTGCTTTGGGCCACCTGCGCCACCGCCTGCATGCGCTGCTCAAACAGGGCGGCCATCTGCGCGTCGATGGCGTCGATCTCGGCGCGCGCCTGCTGCAAAAGTTCCATGGCATTCCCTCCGGTTTATACTTAGTTTAAGTATACTATAAAGCGGTCTTTTCCTCAATACCGGCGGGGGCAGATTTTACGGATTTTTTATTTTGTGCCTTTTGTGGCGGCCGGCCGGGCCGGGAAGGCGTGTCCCTGCCGGGCGCTCCCCTGCCCCGCCGGGCAACTGGCCCCATAAAAAATATGCATTCTGGGCATTTTGAAAAGGCCAGATGCGGCTATAATGGGAGCATGCCCCCGGCGCGGGGGCAAATCCAGGCAGGCGCCGGCCGTTTGCGCGGCCCCGCGGCGGCTGCCAGATTGCGAGGGAAAGTACCATGCCGGTTTCCAATTCTGTTTTGTGGCTGTTGCTGTTTGTTGTGATCGTGGCGGCGGTTTTGTTTGTGGCGGTCACCCGCACCCGCTTTACCACCCAAAAGCTCGCCCTGATCGGCGTCATGGCGGCGCTGAGCTTTGTGGCCTACGAGTTTTTCCGCATCCCGTTTTTGAACAGCGGTTCCTCCTTCCACCTGGGCAATACCTTCACCGCGCTGACCGCCTTGCTGCTGGACGGCGTTTCGGGCGGGCTGGCCGGCGCGTTCGGGCTGGCGCTGGCCGACGTGGTGGCCGGCGACCCCGGCTACGCGGTGACCACCTTCCTGCTCAAATTTTTGATCGGCATCGTCTGCGGCACGGTGGCTGACAAGGTTTTCCATCTGCACGGCATGGATGCGCAGCACGCCGGCCGCGCAAAATATCTTACAGCGGTCACGGCCAGCGCCTTCAGCGGCCTGCTGGTCAACGTGTTTGCCGACCCGTTTTTGGGGTATTTCCGCAACCGGTACCTGTTCGGCCAGCCGGTGGAGTTGGCAGGCGCCATGGCCGGCATCGCCAGCGGCGTGACGCTGGCGAACTCGGTGGTGTCCACCGTCTGCGCGGTGGCGCTGTACCTGGCGCTGTACCCGGCGCTGAAAAAGGCCCGCCTGCTGCCCGGCGCCCGCACCGCCCACTAATCTCCCCCCACAGATGTCCAAACGAACGCCGCAGCGCCGGCAAGCCCCCCTGCCGGGGCCCGGCGCCGCACCCGGCCGGAGACCGCCGCGGACGCCGCGCCCTGCGCAGCCCGCGGGGCCCCGGCCGTTTGTTTGCGAAAATTTACGACAATTCGCCGCGGACAGAATTGCGCTTTTCCCCAAAAGGGTGTAAAATAAGTGCCGTTATGTTACTGAACGACTGGCGGGCGGCAGCGCCCGGAAAGGAACCCGTATGGCAAAGCGAAAGACCCGCGCGGCAAAGGGCGGCAATTTCTGGCAGCGGATGGATGTGCGCAGCCGGATGTTTTTTGTGCTGGCGCTGTGCAGCGCCGCGCTGCTGATCACTGTGATCGGGGCATTTGTGGCGGTGCACACGGCCGGCGGAGAGGGCGAGGAAACTTCCGGCGACAGCTCGGTGGTATCGGGCAGCGACTACGACCAGAGCGCCAACTCCATCGACGCGTCGCAGTACGACGGCACCGTGCTGGCCGAGACCGAGGACGCCGGCGAGGATTATATTGACAGCACGCTGTTTTTGGGCGACTCCAACACGGCGCGCATGTACCAGATGTTCGACTATTGCAGCTACGACAACGCCATCGGCTCGGTGGGCATGTCGGCCCGGCAGCTGGAAAGCTACGCCTGCGTGCAGTTTGCCGGATATTCCAACTACGTCACCATGCCGGAGGCCGTGGCGCTGATGCAGCCGGAGCGGGTCATCATCACCTTCGGCACCAACGACGCCGGCACCGACGTGGATACCTTTATCGAAAACTACGAGGCCGGCATCCAGGCGGTGGAGGAAGCCTACCCCAGCGTGGACATCATCGTCAACTCGGTGCCGCCCATCGGGCGCAGCCACATCAATTCCAGCCTGGACCAGGAACAGCTGGACGAGTACAACCGCGCCATCGTGGAGATGTGTGAAGCCAACGACTGGAAATTCTTGAACAGCGCCGAGGCGCTGAAGGGCTCGGACGGCTATGCACAGAGCGACTATGTGGATTCCGACGGCATCCATTTGACCCGCAGCGGCATGGATGTGCTGTTTGAGTATATCCGCACCCACAGCTATATCACCGAGGACGACCGCCCCACGCTGACCAGCATCCCGGAGCACACCGGCGACAAGGACGTGTCCGCCCAGACGGCCAGCTCGGTGGTCACGTCCAGTTCCAGCGCGCCGGCCAGCTCCTCCAGCCAGGCGACCCCCACGCCGGAGCCGGCCTCCTCGTCCCAGGCGTCGTCCTCGTCCCAGGCGTCGTCCTCGTCCCAGGCGCCGTCCTCGTCCCAGGCGCCGTCCTCGTCCCAGGCGCCGTCCTCGTCCCAGGCACCGTCCTCGTCCCAGACCTACACCTACTGGGAGGAGGTCATCGCCCCCACCTGCACCGAGAACGGCTACACCGTCCACCACTGCAACGAGGACTCCAGCCGCGACTATATCGACAGCGAGGTGGCGGCGCTGGGGCATGACGGACAGACCCAGGCGGACGGCAGCATCGTATGCAGCCGCTGCGGCACTGTCCTGCAGGCTGCACCCACACCGGAGCCGCCGACGGAACCTACTGCACCTACAGATGGAACGGGCAACGGAGACCTTGAAACTGACAGCGGAAATCAGTCCAACGCGGGCGGTGCCTGACAAACTGATTCCTGATTTTTGTTTACATATCCTCAAAACCACACCCCCAGGCCCGGCGGGTGTGGTTTTGGCATATCTTGTAACTGCCCCTTATTTTCCCGGCGGCGCAGCCGCCCACCGCAATTTCTCATTCCTCATTCCTAATTTTTGCGTCGTTCCCGGTTTCGTCGGAAAGCAGGTGTTTGTATGCAGCAGTCAGAATCGGCCGGCCGCGCGGCGGCGGGCAAGCGGGCCAGCATCATCGGCATCGGGTGCAACCTGGGGCTGTTCGGCGTCAAGCTGGCGGCCGGGCTGCTGTCCGGGTCGCTGTCGGTGGCGGCGGACGCCTTCAACAACCTGTCCGACGCCTCCAGCAGCCTGATCAGCCTGCTGGGCTTCAAATTGGGCGAGCGCCCCGCCGACCCGGAGCATCCCTACGGCCACGGCCGGTACGAGTATCTGGCCGGGCTGTGCGTCTCGGTGCTGATCCTGGCGGTGGGCATCGAGCTGCTGCGCTCCAGCATCGGGCGCATCCTGGCCCCGGAGCCGGTGGACTTTACCTGGCTGACGGCGGCCATTCTGGTGCTGTCCATTGCGGTCAAGGCGGGCATGGCGGTGTTTTACCGCCGCACCGGCCGGCGCATCGGTTCCGACACGCTGACCGCCGCCGCGGCCGACAGCCGCAACGACGTGCTGGCCACCGGCTGCGTGCTGGCGGGGGCGCTGCTCAGCCGGCTGACCGGGCAGGAGCTGGACGGCTTTGTGGGCCTGGGGGTGGCGGTGTTCATCCTTTACAGCGGTTTTGGGCTGGTGCGGGGCACGCTGGACCCGCTTTTGGGCCGCGCACCCGAACCGGCGGAGGTGGAAGCCATCCGGCAGAAAATTTTAGGCTACCCCGGCGTCATCGGCACCCACGACCTGCTGGTGCACGACTACGGCCCCGGCCGCCAGTTTGCCAGCGTCCACGTGGAGATGTCGGCGGCGGACGACCCGCTGCAAAGCCACGCCGTGGTGGACACCATCGAGCGGGATTTCCTGCGGGAATACGGCCTGAACCTGGTGGTTCACATGGACCCGGTGGCCGATGTGGACACCGCGGCGGGGCGGTTCCGGCAGTGGGTGGAAGCACAGGCCAGGGCGGTGGACCCTGCCCTGACGGTGCACGACCTGGCCGTTATGCCCGGCGCGGACGGCGGCGCGGCGGTGTTCAGCTTTGACTGCGCCGCCCCCGCCAGCCTGCCCCTGTCCGACGGCGAGATCCAGGCCCGGCTGGCGGCCCGTGTGGCGGCCCGCTACCCCCGCTGCCGCTGCGAGATCACGGTGGACCGGGACTATGCCGCCCTGCCCCACAACGACCCTGCCCGCTGACCCGGCCGCCGCACCCCGTCATTCTCATCCATAAAATCAGGCGCCCGCCCGGCAGAAAGATCTCTGCCGGGCGGGCGCGGTCTTGTGTGCAGGCCTCAGGCGTTGGCGGCCAGCCAGGCGTGCATGTGGTCCCGCATGTCGGCCAGCGTGCGGGCGGTGGCGGGGTTGCCGGTGGAAAAGTCCATCAGCCGGTCCAGCCAGCCCTGCTGCCGCACAATGCGGCGGCTTTCGGCAAAGACCAGCTCGTACACCAGCGACATATGCCCCACCACATTGTCGGCCGGGGTGCGCTTGAGCGACCGCAGCACCGCGTGGTGGGCGTAAAAAGCCTCCGCCACCGCCGGCGTGATGGCCGCGGCGCGCAGCTCGGCGGTGGTGACATTGTAAATTTCTTCCAGCGGCGTCTCCACGTTGACCCGCAGGATGTCGATCTTGTCGGCATCCCGCAGGATGTTGCAGTACAAAAGCGTCCGCGCGTCCAGGCCGCCGGGCAGGCGGTAGGCGCTGTGGCAGGCCACGGCGGTGCGCAGCAGCGCGTCCTGGTCGGGGTCGGGCAGGTAGTCCCGGATATGCCCCTCGTCAAACAGCACCTGGACGCTGCAGGCCGCGTGGTCGATGGACGCCGCATCGTTGAAGGTTCCGTACCGCCGCAGCTGCTCAAACCGGCCCACGTCGTGCAGCAGGCCGCACAGCCAGGCCAGGTCGATGCCGGGGGCGTCCAGCCCCTGGGCCCGGGCGATGCGTCCGCACAAAGCGGCCACCCGGTAGGTGTGGTCGATCTTCAGCCTGACCTTTGGGTCTTTGTCGTTGTAGCGGGCGGCGTAGGCGGCAAAGGCGTCCAGCGCCCGGCGGCGGTCCAATGGCATGGCGATCACTCCTTTGGGGAACCGTTCAGGGTTCCGCTGATTTTCTTGTATCTATTATAGCACAGCCTGCAGCCGGCGGGACCCGCCGCGCCCCCGCCATTTTTGCGCACCGTGTTCAAAAATGAACCGTACGGCGTAAAAAAGCGGTGTTCGTGCAGAAACCTGCCAAAAGAAAGCACAAAAACACTGTACGAAAAACCCAAAAACTGTGCAAATTATTCACAAATTCTTGACTTTTCTTTGCCGGCATTTTACACTAATGATGAGGTACAGCCGCCTGCCCGGCCGGGGATGGGCGGCGCCTGAAGAACCAAGCATCCGTGCCCTGGCACAACGCGGACAGGGGCTGCGCCATCCGTCCGCCGCCGCGGCGCGGTGCGGCGAAAGGTGGACGACGGGATGAATGCAAAAGGGGACGCCAACCGCAGTGTGCGCATGACCAAGCGCCGCCTGTGCGACGCCTTGATCGCCCTGCTTGCCCAAAAGCCCGTGCGGGAGATCACCGTGCGGGAGCTGACCGCCCTGGCCAAGGTCAGCCGGGGGACCTTCTATTTCCATTATACCGATATCTACGACCTGCTGGCCCAGATCGAACAGGACCAGCTGGAGGGCCTGGACGCGCTGATGGGGGCCATTTTGCCCAGCATGGACAGCCAGGCCCCGCCGGAGGCGCTGCTGACGCTGTTTGTCTACCTGAACGAGCACGAGGCGCTGTGCGGCGCGCTGATGGGCCAAAACGGCGACGCCGCCTTTGTGCGGCGCATCTGCGACCTGCTGGAAAAGCGGGTCATCGGCCACTTTGTGGAGCCGGGGCAGGAAACGCCCCGCCAGCGTTACCTGACCAGCTTTGCGGTCAACGGCTGCGTGGGCAGCATCGAGGCCTGGCTGCAGAACGGCCGCACCCAGTCGCCGGAGGAGATGTCCGCCATGACCTGGGACGCCGTGCGGGCCATTTGGGCGGCGGCTTCCGGCGCGTCGGAATGACCGCCGAAAAATTGACACTTTGCTGAAAAATGTTGCTGTCCGGCATTGATTTTCGGTGCTGGTGCAAGGTATAATAGAGAAAACGCCCCAGGGCAAGCCGGCTGCGGCTTCCGCCCGGCGGGCACCCACGCAAAAGGAGAGAATGACAATGGGATTCTTTGATATGTTCAAAAAGAAAGCCGAGCCCGCGCCCGCCCCGGTGACCTGGCCGTTTATTGTGGCGGCGGACGCCAAGGGCACCGTCGTCCCGATGGAGTCCATCCCCGACGATGTGTTCGCGCAGGGGATCCTGGGCCAGTGCTGCGGCATCGACCCCAGCGAGGGCAAGGTCTATGCTCCCTGCGACGGCACCATCACCCAGGCGCCGGATACCCTGCACGCGCTGGGCATCCAGGCCACCAGCGGCGTCGAGATCCTGATCCATGTGGGCGTGGACACCGTCGAGATGAACGGCGACGGCTTTGCCGCCAACGTCAAGATGGGCGACAAGATCACCAAGGGCCAGCTGCTGCTGACCATGGATCTGGACAAGATCAAGGCCGCCGGCCATCCCGCCGTTGTCATCACCGTTGTGACCAACACCGACGACTTTGCCGGTGTGGAGCAGGTCGCCTCCGGCGAGGTCGAGCCCGGCGCCGACCTGCTCAAGGTGTCCAAGTAAGCGGCATCCGCAAAAGGCAAACCGCGCCCGGCGCAGGGCTGTACCGCCCGCGCCGGGCGTTTTTTCGGCCCCTGGCGCGCCCGCCCGTCTTGCCGCGGGGGGTGAACTGTGGTATAGTAGTGCCAGAAGGCGCCGCCCCGCCGGCGGCGCAGCAGCATGACAGGAGGCGTTTTCCCTATGGCGAATCCCCATACAGACGAGCAAGAGACCCTGTGGACCGACCGCAGGCATATTTTGTGGTTTCCCTGGACGTTCGACGTCTACCGCGTCGCCAACGGGCGCATCTACTGCCGCAAGGGCCTGTTCAACCAGGAAGAGAACGAGTGCATGATCTACCGCGTGCTGGATATCTCGCTCAAGCGCACGCTGCTCAACCGCATCTGCGGCACCGGCAGCGTCATCCTGCGCACCAAGGATGCCTCTGACAGTATCCTGACGCTGAAAAACATCAGGAACAGCCAGCAGGTCAAGGATATGCTCAGCGAGCTGGTGGAGCAGGCCCGCCGCGACAATGGCCTGCTGGGCCGCGAGATGTTCGGCGCCGGCGGCGGCCGCATGGACGGCGCCTACCGCGACGCCATCGACGAGGAATGACCGCCCCGCCCAAACCACAGAGAGAGGAAGATCCCCAATGAGCGTGATCCTGGCCGTATGCGGCGAGAATTTCTGCGCCATGGCCAGCGACGGCCGCATGGTGGAGGAGCCCGCCGTTCCGGGCAAGCCCAACATCCTGAGCGAGGAGCTGCCCAAGCTGCGCAAGGTCAACCGCAATGTCTGCGTCGGCTTTGCCGGCGATACGCTGGCCGCCGTGCAGGCGGTCAACGCCCTGGACGAGTACAACGTCCAGTACCTGACCTTTGAAAAGATCGTCAAGGTGCTGTGCGAGCGGATGCGCCAGGTGCACACCCTGCCGCTGGGGGTGCGGTTCCTGGTGGGCGGCCGGGGCCGCAAGGGCGGCTTTCAGATGGCGACCTTTTCCACCGAGGACGGGTACCAGCCGGACATCCGCCCCGCCCAGCCCGGCGCCTATCTGATCGAGGGCGCCTGCGCCCACACCGAGATCGGTCCCCTGCTGGACAAGCACCTGCGCGCCGGCGCCGAGCACTGGCGCAGCATGGACGACATTGCCGCGTCGCTGGACGCCTGCATCCGCGATGCGGCCGCCCGCGACGAGACCGCCAACGACAAAATCTATCGCCAGCTGGTCTATTAAAAACCACCCCATCCGGCAGTTCCCGCAAGGAGCGGCCCGGCCGCCCGCTTCATGGGCAATGCGCCGGCCGCGCTTTGGCAGACCAAACAAAAATCCGCCCCGTTTTTTGGCTGAATTTCCAAAAAGCGGGGCGGGATTTCTTTTTGGGGCAGAATGCGGCAGGCCCTGCCGGCTCACACCGTCACGTCGCCCACCAGCATGCAGCCGGAAGCGTCGATGGCATAGACGGTGTACTTGATGTGCCGGCCCTCATCGCCGGGCGCCAGCTGCACCCCGCCGGACACCGGCTCGACAAAATGGAACAGCTTGTGGGCGGTGGTGGCGTGGGGGCGCTCCTCCGGTGCGGTCCAGGCCAGCACGCCGGTGGGGGCGTCGAAGCTGCCGCAGAAATCGTCCGGCAGCCGCTTTTCCTCGCCGGCCAGCGTCATGCGGTAGATGCCGGGCAGGTCCTTGCCCGCCGGGCGCACCCACACCCCCGACCGCCAGGGCCGCCCCTGCATGGGGACGGCCTTGCGCGGCCGCAGGCAGAGCGCCACGTTGGTCCACGACACCAAAAAGTCGTCCAGAGGCATGCTGACCTCGGTGTCAAAGTCAGTCTCGGCGGCGCAGGGGTCGTTCAGCAGGGCGTGGGGCTGGCCGTCCACCACGGCAAAGCCCCGCAGCGCGGCATAGCGGCGTTCCGGCCAGCCGGCCTGCTGGCGGGCCGGGCTGCTTTCCAGCTCCACCACCACGCCAAACCCGGCGCGCAGCTCGGCCCGCAGCAGGCCCAGGTCGGCCCAGCACACCCAGGCCGGGAACCCCCAGCAGCCCGCCGCCGCGGCGCCAAAGCACAGGTTGGGTCCGCCCAGCCAGTCCCGCATGGCCAGGGCCAGCTCCTCCGGCAGGATATCCGCCCCCCAGCGGTTGGTCAGGCTGGCGATGCTGCAGGCCAGGTCCATCTGGGGCCGCAGCGCCGGCGCGCGCCGCGCCACCGCGTAGGCGGGCAGGCGCAGCCGGGCGTTGACCGGGCGGCCGCCGCCGGGGATCACGTCCACCACCCTAACCCCGGCGCCCAGCAGCGCCACCTGGGGGGTGGCTTTCTCGTCCTTGGTGTACAGGTAGATGCGCAGCTGCACCTGGTTGGCCACCTTGGAATCCAGCGTCAGCAGGTCGGGGGTCAGCGTCAGGGGGCCGCGGGTCAGCGTCCTGGCGCCCTCCCGCCGCAAAAACGGGCTCCAGCGGCCAAAGCCGGACCAGGCCGTCCAGTTGCCGTCCACCATCACGCGGGCCTGCACCTCCACGGCGGTGCCCGGCGGGGTATAAGCGTTCCAGCTGGGGCGCAGCGCGTCAAAGGCGGGCATCGGGATGGGGGCGCTGGTGTAGCAGCCGTAGGGCACATAGCCCCCCTGCACCACGTCCAGCAGGATGTGGGACTCGGCCACCGTCACGTTGTCCAGCTCGCCGCGCATGAACTCCTCGGTATCGTGCAGAAGAAAGAAGGATCGTTTTTCCATAAGCGTTGGCACCTGCTTTTTGGCGGGAGGTTCCCGGTCATAATGGTTCGCCTGTGTGGTCTGTGTTATATTAATCATATCCGTTTTTGCGCCGGGTTGCAAGCGCCGGGCGCTTGCAGGCGCGGCCTGCGGCGGGTATACTGGGGTGTATGGCAACGATCCCCGGCCCATCCCACCGGGGCCGGGATCTTCCGCCCCGCTGAAAGGAGCCTTTCCCATGCCCGACCGTTCTGCCCAAAGGCGCGCCCTCCCGGCTGTTCTGGCCGCCGTTTTGCTGGCGGCGCTGGCGCTGCGCCTGGCACACCGCCGGCGGCCCGCCGCCCGGCCCGGCCCGCCGCTGCCCCCCAACCCCTACCATCGGTTTTACACCCCGCCCCGCCGGCTGGAGGAACTTGCGCCCCGCCGCAGGATGTGAAATCCCCGCCGCCCGCCCCGGTCCGGGATGACTTTTGCGGCCGGGTATGCTATGATATAAAGAAATCGGTCCCCGGTCTGCCGGGCAAAAACGCAAGAGAGGTACACGCCAATGGCCTGGGTAACAAAATCCAGCACGGAAGAATACAACCAAACCCCCGAACCGCCCAAACAGTATACCCGGCGGGAGAAAGCCGGCAACTGGTGGCACTACCACAAGGTGATGGTGGCAGCGGCGGTGCTGCTGGCGGCGGCCGCCGTATGGATCCTGTACGATATGTTCGGCCGGGCCCGGCCGGACTATTACATCGGCTGGGTAGGCGAGGCCGAGCTGCCGCAGGACACGGTGGCGGCGCTGGAACAGCAGCTGGCCGCCTACGGCCAGGACCTGGACGGCGACGGGCAGGTGCTGGTGGAGTTTACCCAGTTCAGTTTTGACTTTGACCCGCCGGAGGACGACGAGACTGACCCCACCTACCGCATGGCGATGCTGACCCGCCTGGAGGGCGATTTGAGCCTGGAGGACGGGTGCTATATCTATCTGCTGCAGGACCCGGAGGGCTTCCAGAACCAGACCGGCGCGCTGCAGTACCTGGACGGCACCCTGCCGTCCGACGGCGCCGGGGACTGGCAGAACATGGTCTACCGCTGGGCCGACTGCCCGGTGCTGGCCGGTCTGGACCTGGGCGACTACACCGGCCTGACCACCATTGACGACGTCACCGGCAGCAGCCAGGAGCTGCTGGCCGATGTGTACGTGGCCCGCCGCGGCAACTGGCAGGCGGAAAACGAGTATTTTAACGCCTGCGACGCGCTTTGGGCCGCCCTGACCGCCGGCGCCGTGCCCCCGGCCGGGGAGTAAGCGGCAGAACCGGCGGCCCCACTGCCCCATGCCGGGGCGCGGCGTCCCGCCAGGAGGTCCCCCGCCCATGATCACTCTGCATCCCGAATCCAGGACGCCGCTGTATGAACAGCTCTACCGCGCGCTGGCGGCGGACATCCAGTCCGGCGTGCTGCCGCCCGGCAAGCCGCTGCCGGGGCGGCGCAGCATGGCCGCCCAGCTGGGCGTCAGCGTCAACACCGTGGACACCGCCTACCAGATGCTGGCCGCCGAGGGCCTGGCCGAAAGCCGCCCCCGCAGCGGCTTTTATGTGCAGGAGACCGGCGGCATGCTGCAAAGCGGCGCGCCCCGGCCGGTCTCCCCCGCCCCCGCGCCGGCTGCGCCCGCAGCGCCGGCGTACCGCTACGACCTGTCCACCACCGGCATCGACACGGCGCTGTTCCCCGCCCGCAGCTGGGGCCGCATCCAGCGGGACCTTTTGTACAACAGTCCCCAGCTGCTGCAGCGCGGCGAAGCCCAGGGCGACGCCGAGCTGCGCGCCGCCATCGCCGACTATCTGGGCGATTTCCGGGGCGTGCGCTGCACCCCCGAACAGATCGTGGTGGGCGCGGGCATCGAGTACCTGCTGGGCTGCCTGGCCCATCTGTTTGCCGGCGGCACCGCCGCGGTGGAAAACCCCGGCTACTCCCGCGCACGGGCGGTGCTGCAAAACAGCGGCATCCCCTGCCTGCCCGCCGACATTGACAAGAGTGGGCTTTCGGCGGCGTCGCTGACGCGGACGGGGGCCAACCTGTGCTACATCACCCCCAGCCACCACTTTCCCACCGGGGTGACCATGCCCGCCCCCCGCCGCGCCCAGCTGCTGGCCTGGGCCAGGGAGCAGCCGGGCCGCTATATCCTGGAGGACGACTACGACTCGGAGTTCCGGTTCGACATCCGGCCGCTGCCCAGCCTGCAGGGCATGGCAGGCCCCGACGGGCCGGTGGTCTACCTGACCACCTTCTCCAAAAGCCTGGCACCGGGCATCCGCATCGCCTGCATGGTGCTGCCGGGGCCGCTGCTGGCGCGCTACCGGCAGGATTTTGCGCTGTATTCCAACACCGTCAGCCGGTTTGAGCAGCAAACGCTGTGCCGGTTTATGACCGGCGGCTATTTTACCCGGCACCTGGCCCGGATGCGCCTGACCTACAAAAAGCGGATGGAACACCTGACCGCGGCGCTGACCGACGCGCTGGGGCCGGCGCTGACCATCCGGGGGCGGCATTCGGGGCTGCACCTGCTGCTGACAATGCCCGGCGCCGGCGGCGAGGCGCAGATGACCGCCCGCGCCGCGGCCCGGGGCGTGCGGCTGCACGGCCTGAGCGAATACTACCTGGCCCGGCCGGAGCTCTGCCCGCCGGACACGGTGGTGGCCGGCTACGCCGCCCTGCCGGACAGCGACATTGACGCCGCCGCCGCCACCCTGGCCCGCGCCTGGCGGGGCTGACCCGCGCCGCGATCACAATGCAAAAACACAACACAAAAGGCACGCCGCGGGCAAGCAGCGTGCCTTTTGTGTTGCTGTATATGCTTTCATCAGGAGATGGGAGTTGACGGAGAGAAGTTCGTCCGGAACGGCTCGGTTCCTTTCGACACGCATAGTTTACCATGGCTAACTATAAGTTGTCAATGGCTAACTCGAAGTTTTTTCGGGTTTTCCGTGGATTTGTATATCCCTACAATTTTGCAGGGCTATCCGCCGCACCGATGCAGCAGATAGCCGAATCCCGGCCGCCGCATTGGGCTTTTCCGCCGGGGCGGGCCTCTCCCGGCCGGGCGACGGTCTGCCCGCGGGGCCGTTTTCCCTCAAGGTCCCGGCCAACGGGCCGCCGGCGGGTTCCCTCCCCTATTGACAGGCGCAGCGATACCCGTTATACTTAGCATTGCAAAGCATAGCAATGCAAAACAAGCGAGACAAGGGGGAGTGCCTGTGGAAGAAAAGTACCGGCAGCAGTTCAAAAAGGGCGCGCTGGAGATGGTGCTGCTCTCGGTGGTGGCCCGCGGCAAAACCTACGGGTACGAGATCATCCTGACGCTGAACCGCCGCGGCGGGCCGCTGTTCCAAAACATCCGCGAGGGCACGCTGTACCCGGTGCTCTACCGGCTGGAGGACGCCGGCCTGCTGACCAGCGAGGTGCTGGCCCCGCCGGGCGGGCGCGCCAAAAAGTATTACCGCATCACCGACGCCGGCCGCCGCACGCTGGCGCAGATGCAGCAGTTCTGGCAGGAATACAAACGCTGTATCGACGATATTATGGAGGTTTGAGCCATGGCACCCAAAACCAAGGAACAGTATGTCCGGCAGATCCTGCGCCGCATCCGGGTAACGGACGGCGTCAAGCGGCGCATCCGCGCCGACCTGCTGGCCGACATTGCCGCCAAGCAGGACGCCGGCCAAACGCTGGCGCAGATCCAGGCCGAGATGGGCAGCCCCGACCGGGCCGCCGCCGAGTTCAACGCCGCTTACGACGGCACCCCCGCCCGCCGCTGGTACGTTTGGCAGCAGGCCGCAAAAGCCGCCGCGCCGGTGCTGCTGGTGCTGGCCGTGCTGTGCCTGGCCGCCAGCCCGGCGGTGCGCATGGCGCTGTTTGGCGGCAGCGTCGGCATCATCGGCGGGGCGGACGGCCCCACCTCCATCTATGTCACCGCCGGGCCGCAAAGCCCGGTGGGCAGCTTTTTGGCGCTGTACGGCCTGCCGCTGGCACTGCTGGCGCTGGCTGTGCTGTGCCTGGCCGCCTGGCTGCTGATCCGCCGCATCCGGTAAAGCAGCCGGCCGCCGCCCCCTCTTTCCCGATCTGCCCAAACGCCTTTTCAGATTGTCGAAAAAAGTTAAAATCCGTCGCCGTCGGCGGACATGCGCCGACGACGGCGACACCGACAGGGAAATTTTACGGCAAATTGTGTGCGAGGAGCATAGCGACGAGTGCGCGATTTGCCGTAAAATTTTGTCGAAGGGGTTTTCAAAAGGGGAAATAGACGCGTTAGGCGAAGCCGGTCTCCGGCCTAAGAGCCGGGCCTGCGGCCCGGTTGGCCTCCGACACGCCGCTGCGGCGGCAGTGCGCGGCTGTTGCCCCTTTTGCAGCGTGTCGAATTTCTCGACACGCAGAAAAGGCGGACGCAGGCCTGCGTCCGCCTTTTCTGTTCCCTTTTTGCAGCTTTGCGCTTTTTGTCTGGCGGCCCGGCTTACAGCCCGTTGTCCGGCTCGCCGGCCCGGTCGCAGTCCTGGCTGCCGGGCAGGTCCCCGGCTTTCTCTGTGCTCTGCCGGCTGCCCGGTTCAAAGTTACCCGCGACCTCCCCGTCGGCGTCCCAATCGGCCATGCCGCTGCCGTCGCCCTGGGCGCGGATATCCGGCCGCTGTTCCGGCGCGTCGCCGGGCATGGGGGCGGCGTTGGTGCCGGGGGCGGCTGGGTCAATGCCGGTGCCGTACTCGTTTTTCTGGGCGGCATGGCGGCCGGTGGGGTACAGGTCGTCGGCCAGGGGGCTCGGCACGCCGCCGGGCATCATGCCGGGCATCACACCGGGCATCATGTCGCTGCCCTCCGGGATGTCGGTCCAAAAATCGCTGTGCTCGTTCTCGGTCCCTTCGGGGCCAAACGGTTCATGGTACATGGTTCGTTCTCCTTTCGTGAATAGCCTGCCCGGTTTGGGGCCACACTGAACATGGCGGCCCCGCCGCCGGTCATATACCAGTATGGGGACGAAAGGGTGGTTTTTATGCGTTCACGCCGGGGACTTTTTTGGCGCAGCCTGCTTTTGACCTGCCTGGCGCTGGTGCCCATGTGCGCGGCGGTCCTGTTTTTTGCCGACCAGCGCCAGCAGCAGGCCGAGCTGGAGCTGGCCGCCGCGGCCGGCCGGGGCGAGGTGGGCATCGACGCCGGCGCGCAGAACACCCACCGCCTGCTGCTGGCCGTACAGACCGAGGAGCCGGAGTTTTTGATCCTGCGCATCGACGCGCCGGCGCGCACCATAACGCTGTGCGCGGTGCCGGGGCAGACGCTGGTGGACGCCCCCCAGGGCCGCACCACGCTGGCCGACTGCTACCTGGCCGCCGGCCCCGCCCGCGCGGCGCAGCTGCTGGAAAGCACGCTGGGCGTTGGGCCGGACGCCTACTTTGCCGCCACGCCCGACACCTACGCCCAAATGATCGGCGCCGACACCACCGCGCGGTTTGACACCGCCGCCGCGCTGACGCTGGAGGAACGCCGGGCGCTGGGCTACGGCGAGGACAATGTGGCCCAGCTGACCCCCGACAGCACCGAGGAATTTTTGCAGACGCTGCGCACCGGCATGTCCGCCCAGGACGCCGCGCAGCTGCGGGCGGCGGTGTGGGCGGCCTACCTGCGGCAGAACCCCGCCCGGCTGACCCTGCTGGCCGATGCGGCACGGGAGCAGAGCGCCCGCACCCTGACCGACCTGACGGCCCAGGACCTGTACGACCTTGCCGACACCCTTACCTATCTGCACGGCCGCAGCGAGGCCGCCATCGAGTACACGGTGCTCTCCGGCGCCGAGACCGCCGCCGGCTACCGGCTGGACGGCGAGGGCACCCAGCTGGCCTGCACGCTGCTGGGGTAAGCGCGGCACAGCAAAATAAAGCGGCACAGCAAAAAACCGCTGTGCCGCTTTATATTTTTGTCATTTTGTTTTGCATGCGTTACAGGTAGCTGGGCTCCTCCCGCCGGCGGCCGGCCAGGGCGGGGTTATCCAGCACCGCGCCGGCGCCCAGCGCCACGCAGTCCAGCGGGCTTTCGGCCACGTGGACCTGGATGCCGGTCTCGCTTTGGATCAGCTGGTCCAGCCCCCGCAGCAGCGCGCCGCCGCCCGACAGTGTGATGCCCCGGTCGATGATGTCGCTGGACAGCTCCGGCGGGGTGCGCTCCAGCGTGTCCTTGATGGCGTCCACGATGCGCAGCAGGTTCTCGCTCATGGCGTCGCGCACCTCCTCGGAGCGGATGACGATGTCCTTGGGCAGGCCGTCCACCAGGTTGCGGCCCTTGATCTCCATCGTCACTTCCGGGTCCATCGGCGCGGCGGAGCCGATCTCGATCTTGATCTGCTCGGCGGTGCGCTCGCCCACCAGCAGGTTGTACTTGCGCTTGATAAAGGCGATGATGCTCTGATCCAGCGCGTCGCCGGCGCAGCGGATGCTCTGGCTGGCCACGATGCCGGACAGGCTGATGACCGCCACCTCGGCCGTGCCGCCGCCGATGTCCACGATCATGCTGCCCACCGGCTCGGTGGTGGGCAGCCCTGCGCCGATGGCGGCCGCCATCGGCTCCTCGATGACCATGACCTGCCGCGCGCCCGCCCGCATGGCGGCCTGCCGCACCGCCCGGCGCTCCACCTCGGTAACGCCGGAGGGCACGCAGATGACCACCCGCGGCCGGCTGAACAGCCCCCGGCCGCAGGCCTGGCGGATAAAGCTCTGCAGCATGGCGGCGGTCACGTCAAAGTCGGCGATGACGCCGTCCTTCAGCGGGCGCACCGCCACGATGGAGCCCGGCGCCCGCCCGATGACCGCCTTGGCCTCGTGGCCGACGCTGCGCACCCGCAGCTCGTCGGTCTTGGTGTCCACCGCCACCACGCTGGGCTCCCGCATGATGATGCCGCGGCCCTTCATGTACACAAGCGTGTTGGCGGTGCCAAGGTCGATGCCGATGTCTTTCTGGAACATAGTGCGAAATCTCCTGGTGAAAAAGTCAATGATTCGTCTGAAAATGTTCATCCTCCGCTCCCCCCGGCGGGTGCTGCCCGCCGGGCCGCGTCAGAACGTCAGACCGAAGGCGGCCAGCAGCTGTGCGGTGCGGTGGACGGGCAGGCCCATGATGTTGTAGTAGCATCCCTCGATGCCGCTGCACCACAGCGCGGCCCGGCCCTGGATGGCGTAGGCGCCCGCCTTGTCGTAGGGCTCGGCGGTGTCGGCGTAGGCTTGCAGCTCGGCTTCGGGGATGGGGGCAAAATGCACCGTGGTGGTCTCCACCGTGGCGGCCGTCCTGCCGCCGGCGCAGACGCACAGCCCGGTGTGGACCTTGTGCGCCCGGCCGGACAGCGCCCGCAGCATGCGCAGCGCGTCGTCCCGGCCGCGGGGCTTGCCGAACACCTCGCCGCCGCAGTCCACGACGGTGTCGCTGCCCAGCACAATGTCGCCGGGGCAGGCTGCGGCCACGTCCTGCGCCTTGGCTGCGGCAAGGGCGCGGGCCAGCTGCGCGGGGTCTGGGGCAGTGACGGTGCTCTCGTCAACGGTGCTGGGGCGGACGATGTAGTCCGGCGTGATAAGCGCCAGCAGTTCCCGGCGGCGGGGGCTGCCGGATGCAAGGATCAGGGCCATAGTGTATCTTGCCTTTCGTGATTACAGTATAGGGGGAGGCCGGTGGCGAAAGAACGCGCATCGGGGCGAAAGTGGAAAATATTTCCAGCTATCATGCAGACAGTCACAGCTTGCCGGTGGAGCCAAAGCCGCCGGCGCCGCGGGCGGTGTCGTTCAGCGCGTCGGCCTGCACAAAGGCCGCCTGCCACACCGGCGCGATGCACAGCTGGGCGACGCGCTCGCCGGGGGCGATGGTGTAAGCCTCGCCGCCCAGGTTGACAAGCCCGACGCGGATCTCGCCCCGGTAGTCGCTGTCGATAACGCCCACGCTGTTGGACAGCGTCAGCCCGTGCTTGATGGCCAGCCCGCTGCGGGCATAGACCAGCGCCACGCAGCTTGCGTCGGGCAGCTCGATGGCCAGGCCGGTGGGGATCATGGCGCGCTGGCCGGGGGCCAGCGTCAGCGGTTCGTCCAATACCGCGCACAGGTCGGCGGCGGCAGCCCCCGGCGTGGCGTAAGCAGGCGCCTTGGCCCGCGGGTCCAGCAGCTTGTATTTGACAGTTTTGGCTTCCATGGATCGCTCCTTATTGATTTTTCTCGTCCTCATCAAACTCGATGGTGTAATCCGGCGCGGCGGCCTGTCTGCCGCTGTCCAGCCCCAGCAGCGCCGAGGCGCCTGCCACGGCCAGCAGCACGCCCGCGGCCAGGGCGGCGGCTTTTTCCACCGCCAGGTAAACTTTCACCAGCCATTTGGGCGGGTGGAGGGCCAGCGCGGCCAGCGCCGCACCCACCGCCAGCAGCGCCAGCGCCTGTTTCTGATCGTCGGTCAGTCTGTTCATGGGGGAACCTCCTTTTTATCCTTTGGTCGGCTCACTATAATATAACCCGCGGGTAAAGTCCCCGTCAAAGGGTCTGGCGGCCTGCAGGGCTGCCAATATCTGGGCGGCGCGGGCTTTGCTCTCGATGGTAAAGGCCGCCACGGCCCAGTCCACCGGCAGTTCCCGCAGGCGGTCGCCCATGTACAGCGGCACCGGGTTGTAGACGGTGCGCACGCCGTTTTGGGGCAGCGCGCACCGCACCGGGAAATCCTTGCCCTTGCGGTCCCGCAGCCGGCCGGCATGGCTGCACCCGGCGCAGCTTGCGTGGTCGGGGCGGTTTTTCAGCGGGCAGGCGCGGGTCAGCATCAGCGGGATGTGGCCGTAGCACAGCGCGGCGGCGGGCATGCCGGCGCCGATGCGCCCCATGGCGCTCACCGGCGTTTCGGGGTGGATCAGCAGCCCCCGCGCCCCCAGGCGGTCACACTCCTGCGCCGACAGCGGGTTGGTCACGTTCAGGCCCATGCCGCCGTACAGCGGCAGCCCCAGCCCCGCGGCCAGGCGGAACTGGGCCAGGTTGTTTGCCGCAAAGCCCGCAAAGGCGGGGCGCATCGCGGCGGCGTCCTGCATCCGGCGGCGGACGGTCTCCTCGCCGCCGGGGGCGAACATCACCCGCGGCAGCTCCAGCAGCGTTTTGGGGCGCAGGGCTTCCGGCACGCGGCCGGCTTCCGCCAGCGGGAAGATCAGGCAGCCCAGCGCCTGCGCTTCCGGCGGCATCTGGTCCGCCCGCTCGAACCGGGCGGCCAGCCGGGGCGGCCCTGCCGGGTCGCGGCGCGGGAAGTCCGGCAGGCTGACCGAAAAGGTCTCCAGCGGCCGGGGCGCGCTGCGGGCTTCCAGCAGGGCGTCCAGCGCCCGGCGGCGCAGCTCGTTGGCGGCGCTGCCGGGCAGAAACCAGGGCCCGCCCTGCTGGGCAACGGTGCAGTTTTCCGCCGCAAAGGGGGTGCCGCCGGTCTTGCGCAGGCTTTTTTCCAGCGCGGGGGCCGGATCGGTGCGGGCAGCGGGCAGCGGCTCTCCCGCCGAGGCGTCCACCGTGACGGTATGCCCCTCCCGGTCGGCGGCGGTCAGCGATGCGCCGTCCCCGCGCACGGTCAGCGAGAGATCCACCGGCACGCGGCTGTACTCCCGCCGGAACAGCTCCCGCGCCCTGGGGGCGGCGGCGCGGGTGCGGGCGGCGTCCTCCTCGGTGCGCACGCCGAACATCCGGCCGTCGTTGCGGTTGGTAAAGTAGCCGTCGGTAAAGCCGGAACGGGAGAAAATATCCCGCACCAGCGCCTCGTCGTAGGGCTGGCCCGCCCGCGCCAGGCGGCAGGCCGTCACGGCGGCCGCCGCGTACTCCGGCGGGCGCAGGCGGCCTTCGATCTTGACGCTGGCCACCCCGGCGTCCATGATATCCGCCATATAGGGGATCAGGTCCATGTCCTTCAGGCTCAGGTGGCAGGCCCTGCCGGGCTGGCCGGGGCGCAGGTCGGACGCGTCAAAGGGCAGGCGGCAGGGCCCGGCGCAGGCGCCCCGGTTGCCGCTGCGCCCGCCCAGAAAGGCGCTCATCATGCACTGGCCGCTGACGGCCATGCACATGGCGCCGTGGATAAAGATCTCGGTCTCGATGGGGCTTTTGCGGCAGATCTGCCGGATCTCTGCCAGCGACAGCTCCCGCGCCAGGATCGCCCGCTCAAAGCCCATGTCCGCCAGCTGGCAGGCGCCCTCCGGCGTGTGGATGCTCATCTGGGTGCTGCCGTGCAGCGCCAGGCCGGGGGCGATGCGCTTTGCCAGCGCGGCGGTGGCCAGGTCGTCCACGATCAGCGCGTCCACGCCGGCCTTTGCCGCGCACTCAATGGCGGCCGCCAGGCTGTCCAGCTCGCTTTCATAGACCAGGATGTTCAGCGCCGCGTGGACCCGCACGCCGCGGGCGTGGCAGAACGCCACCGCGCCGGGCAGCGTTTCGGGTGTAAAATTGCCCGCCGTGCGCCGGGCGTTAAAGCCCGCAAAGCCCAGATAAACAGCATCAGCGCCGCTGAACACAGCGGCGCTGAGCATCTCCGCGTTGCCGGCGGGGGCCAGGATCTCAGGCCGCAGGCCCTGCTGCGGCATACCGGCTGCCCCCATCAGTCCGGAATGTCCTGCCGCGCCTTCAGGCGGGCTTCCAGGTCGGCCACCCGCTTGCGCAGGGCGACGTTGTCGCGGCGCAGCTCCTCGGCGGCCATCTTGGCGCTGGCGGCGTCCTCCAGATAATCCTTGATCTGGCGGCGCATGTTGTCGGCGCTGCCGCTGGCCTTTTCCAGCTCGTCGCGGTAGCTCAGCGCCGTCATGACGGCGGCGGTGGTGATGGACACCGACTTGGAGGAGCTCATCAGCTCGTTCATGTCCAGGTTCAGCCGGTCGGCCAGGTTCTGCATATAATCCTCGCTCTCGCTGGTGGCGATGACATAGCTTGAACCGCAGATATTCAAACGTACTTTGCTGGTTGCCATACTGTTCCAACTCCTTTTTTGCTTTTCGCAGATGACCAAAAGGGAACGCGCAGCGCGCGGGAAAAAGCGTTTCCGGCGCCGCCGGCACCGGCCGGCGGCACGCTGATATACACCATTATTATACTATAACATGCCGCCGAGAAAAAGCCCCTTTTCAGGAAAAACAAAAAAATCTCGATTTGTTGCCTGAATCCCTTGCATCGGGGAAGAATTTTTACTATAATCGTAAAGATAGGATGGGGCAGGAAATCGTTTGCTATCGTCAAATCATTCATCCGTTAGTTTGAACCGGCAACCATTCCGTTAAACCTGTACCTCGGCCCCAGCCCCTTCCGCCGGCCCATGTAAGGAGAGAAAAATCGTGTTACATTACACCAAAAAAGAGTTCGACAAGATGCTGCGCGACAAACTGACCAGCGAATATGCGGTCACGCTGGAAGTCGCCTCCGATACCCAGATCTACCGCGCCCTGGCCATGATCACCCGCGAGATCATGTCCGACCGCCAGAAGGTGTTCCAGGCCAAGACGCTGGGTTCCGGCCACAAGCAGGTGTACTACCTGTGCATGGAGTTCCTGATGGGCCGCAGCCTGCGCACCAGCCTGTTCAACCTGGGCCTGAACGAAGTGGCCGAGCAGGTGCTGGCCGACGCCGACATCCGCATTGACCAGGTCTACGACCAGGAGCCGGACGCCGGCCTGGGCAACGGAGGCCTGGGCCGCCTGGCCGCCTGCTACCTGGACGGCATGGCCACCGACTGCGTGCCCGGCACCGGTTACTCCATCCTGTACGAGTACGGCATCTTCAAGCAGAAGATCGTGGACGGCTGGCAGCAGGAGACCGCCGACAACTGGCTGCCCGGCGGCCAGGTCTGGATCAAGAGCCACCCCGACCAGGCCCAGGAGATCCGCTTTGACGGTCAGGCCGTCGAGAGCTGGGACGGCGGCTTCCACCATGTGCGCTACGAGAACTACAACAGCGTCATGGCCATCCCCAACGATATGTATGTGGCCGGCTATAACTCCCAGGGCGTGTCCAAGCTGCGCCTGTGGCAGGCCAAGGCCCCCAGCTTTGACATGAGCAGCTTCAACGCCGGCAACTATTCCACGGCCATCAGCCGCAGCGCCAGCGCCGAGCTGATCTCCAAGGTCCTTTACCCCAACGACAACCACACCGAGGGCAAGATCCTGCGCCTGCGCCAGCAGTATTTCTTCTCGGCGGCCTCCATCGCCGACATCCTGGGCATCCACCTGAGCCAGTACGGCACGCTGGACAACCTGCCCGACAAGGTGGCCATCCAGCTCAACGACACCCATCCCACCCTGGCCATCCCCGAAATGATGCGCATCCTGCTGGACGAGTGCAGCTATGAGTGGGACGCCGCCTTCGACATCTGCCGCCGCACTTTCGCCTACACCAACCACACCGTCATGAGCGAGGCGCTGGAAAAGTGGAACGTGGACATCTTCCGCTCCACCCTGCCCCGCATCTGGCAGATCGTCTGCGAGATGGACCGCCGCTGCCGCGCCGACCTGGAGAAAGCCTTCCCCGGCGATATCGGCAAGATCAACTACATGGCCATCCTGGGCGACAACCAGGTCCGCATGGCCAACATCTGCTGCTACACCTGCCACGCCATCAACGGCGTGTCCAAGCTGCACAGCGAGATCATCAAGGACAGCGTTTTCCACGATTATTTCCTGTACAAGCCCAAGGCTTTTACCAACGTGACCAACGGCATTGCCTACCGCCGCTGGCTGCTGGCCCCCAACCAGGGCCTGACCGACCTGCTGAGCGACACCATCGGCGACGGCTTCAAGCAGGACGCTTCCGAGCTGAAAAAGTTCGAGAAGTTTGCCTATGACAAGCAGGTGCTGGAGCGCCTGGGCAAGGTCAAGCGGGAGAACAAGGCCATCTTTGCCGACTATCTGGCAAAAGCCACCGGCCAGGTCATCGACCCCGATTCCATCTTTGACTGCCAGGTCAAGCGCATGCACGAGTACAAGCGCCAGCACCTGAACGCTTTGAACATCGCGGCCCAGTACCTGTACCTGAAGGCCAACCCCAACGCCGACTTCACGCCCAAGACCTACATCTTCGGCGCCAAGGCGGCCCCCGGCTACTATATGGCCAAGCAGATGATCCGCCTGATCTGCAAGCTGGGCCAGCTGATCGACAGCGACCCCGCCGTGCGCGACAAGCTGCGCATCGTCTACCTGGAGGATTACTGCGTCAGCCTGTCTGAGCGGCTGATGCCCGCCAGCGAGGTGTCCGAGCAGATCAGCCTGGCCGGCACCGAGGCTTCCGGCACCGGCAACATGAAGTTCATGCTCAACGGCGCCATCACGCTGGGCACGCTGGACGGCGCCAACGTCGAGATTGCCGACGCCGCCGGCCGCGAGAACGAGATCATCTTTGGTATGCTGACCCCGGAGGTCAACGCGCTGAAGGGCATGGGCTACCACCCCAGCAGCTTCATCTACGACGACGATGTGGCCATGGCTGTGCTGGATCTGCTGGAAAAGGGCTGGAACGGTGAAAACTTCAGCGAGGTCACCAACAACCTGCGCAATTCCGACCCGTATATGGTCATGGCGGATTTCAAGGATTACCGCCGCGCCCAGGCCGACGTGCAGCGCCTGTACGCCGACCGCGAGACCTGGAACCGCATGAGCCTGATGAACATTGCCAATTCCGGCGTGTTCTCGGCCGACCGCTCGGTGATGGATTACGCCCGCAGCATCTGGGGCATCACGCCGGTAAAATAAGCGGGAGAAGCCGCTTCGGCATAGAATGGAATGAGAAAGCTCTGTACCCGTCAGCCGCAGGCTGACCGGGCACAGCATGGCCAAGGCCGCTGCCGGCACGGCAGGGGAAACCCCGCACCGTGCCGGGGCGGCCTTTGCGTCAGGGATAGGCAAGGAGGGCGCCTATGGCACACGTATACTACAACAGCGCCGACCCGGCGTACAAGCAGCCCTTCGGCGCGGTCCCGGCAGGGACCGAGGTGGTGTTCCGGCTGACCACGCCGGAGGAACTGGGCTATGTGGACCCCCACCTGGTGCTGACCAAAGACCGCGAGGACCCGGTCCACTACCGCATGGAGTTTGAAGGCCAGACCCCCCACGTCAACCATTTTTCGGTGCGGGTGCGCCCCACCACCACCGGGCTGTACTTTTATTACTTTGACCTGTACACCGATTTCCGCAAGATCTTCCGCGGCGCAAACGGCGAGGGCGAGCTTTCCTGGGTGGCGGGCCGCCAGTGGCAGCTGACCGTCTACGAGCCGGACTACCAAACGCCGGACTGGATCGCCGACGGCACCATGTACCAGATCTTCCCCGACCGTTTCTGCGAAGGGGTGCCGGGCAAGCCCATGGGCTTTGCCGACCGCATCTACCGGGAAAAGAAGGACGGCGAGCCCTATTTCTGGCCCAACGAGCAGGAGGACGGCTACCTGAACCGGGACTACTTCGGCGGCGACTTTGAGGGCATCCGCCAGAAGCTGCCCTACCTGGCCAATCTGGGCGTCACCTGCATCTACCTCAACCCCATCTTCGAGGCCCACTCCAACCACCGGTACAACACCGCCGACTATCTCAAGCCCGACCCGCTGCTGGGCACGGCGGAGGAGTTCACCCGCCTTTGCGCCGAGGCGAAGGAGCGGGGCATCCGCATCATCCTGGACGGCGTGTTCAGCCACACCGGGTCCGATTCGCTCTATTTCAACCGCGAGGGCCGTTACGGCCCCGGCGGCGCCTACCGCGACCGGAACTCCCCCTATCGCAGCTGGTACGACTTCGACTCCGGCTACAACTGCGGCTATCGCAGCTGGTGGGGGTTCGAGTCGCTGCCGGAAGTGCAGGAGGATGACCCTTCCTACGTGAACTTTATCTGCGGGCAGGGCGGCGTTATCGACACCTGGCTGAACCGCGGCGCCTCCGGCTTCCGTCTGGACGTGGCCGACGAGCTGCCCGACGAATTCATCGAGAAGATCCGCGCCGCGGTGAAATCCCACGGCAACGACAAGCTGCTGATCGGCGAGGTGTGGGAGGACGCCACCACCAAGGAGGCTTTCGGCCGCCGCCGCACCTATCTGCGGGGCCACGGGCTGGACACCACCATGAACTACCCCTTCCGCAACCTGACGATCGATTTTGTGCGGGGCGCCGACGCCGCCGCCGTGGCCGACGGGCTGATGGACATTGTGGAAAACTACCCCAAGCCGGCGGTGGACTGCCTGATGAATTTCCTGTCCACCCACGACACCGAGCGCGCCATGACCGCCATCTCCGGCGAGCCGGCCAACGGCCGGGACCGCTACTGGCAAAGCGGCCGCCGCATTCCCGATGACCAGTACGACGAGGCCATCCGCCGCCTGCTGCTGGCCTACGCCATGATCTTTACGCTGCCCGGCGTGCCCTGCATCTACTACGGCGACGAGATCGCCATGCAGGGATACCGGGACCCCTTCAACCGCGCCTACTACGACTGGACCAGCACCGAGCAGCGGCTGCGCGGGCCGCTGCGCAACCTGGCCGCCCTGCGCAAAAGCTGCGACGCCTTCCACGGCGGCGGGTTCGAGATCGTCCGCGCCGAGGGCGACCTGCTGCAGTACCGCCGCACCGGCCGCACCCGGACCGCCGAGATCGTGCTCAACCGCGGCCCGCACCTGCTGGCAGTGGAGGCCTTTGGCAAAACGGCCGAGGTCAATCCCGGCGGCTTCACCGTGCTGGTAGAGGAGAACGAACCCACCCATGTGGGCTACTTTGCCATCTATTAACGTACCCAAAAAACAGACCGGGGCTTCCCTGCCGCCGCATCGCGGACGGACGGGGAAGCCCCGGTCTTATTGTGCCGTTTTGTCACGGGTTGCGCGGCACCAGCACCCGCAGGATAAACCAGTTGTCCTCACAGTGTACCGTCACGGTGCCGCCGTACTTTTCGGCGGTGGCGCGCACGGTGCGGATCCCGTAGCCATGGGGCGGCATGCCGTCGTCGTCCAGCGGCACGGGCACCTCGCAGTAGTTTTCAAACCGCAGCATCACAAAGCCGTGCTGGGCATAGATGGCGGTGCGGATCAGCCGTTTTTCCGGGTCGGCCAGCGTCTGGACGCTCTCGGTGGCATTGTCCAGCGCCGTACCCACCAGCGTGCAGATGTCCCCGGTGGGCATAAAATCCAGCAGGTGGCCGTCCGCCACACAGGTAAAGTTGATGTCGTGCTGCTGGCAGAAGATGCTTTTGGCCGTCAGCAGCGTGTCCAGCACCGCGTTGCCGGTTTTGTTCCGGGCCTCGTACATCTGGATGCCGCTTTCCATCTCGTCCAGGGCGGCGGCCTTTTTGCCGGGGTCCTGCTCGGCCCGGATGGCCGCGATCTGCAGTTTCAGGTCGTGGCAGTAGCGGTTGATCAGCCGCACGCTCTCGCGGCTTTGCTGGTACTGCTCGTACTGGCGGCGCAGCACGCTGTCCATCGCCTCCAGCTCCTGGTGCAGGCGGGCCTCCCGCAGCTGTTCCTGCTGTACCGACAGCACCAGCACCCCCGCCAGGTCCACCAGCGTGCGGATGTAGAACACGCTCATGGTCACTTCGCCCTGCTGCGCAAAGGTAAAGTTGCTGACCGCAAAGGCCGCCAGCGCCATGATCACCGCGCTGGCCAGCGCCCGCCCGGTAATGCCCAGCGCGGGATGCTGCCGCAGCCGCCGGAACTCCAGCCGGTGGACCAGGCCGTACACCGCCGCGTACACCGCCGCCAACAGCAGCAGCGCCGGGGGCGCCCCGCCGCCCAGCTCCGGCCAAAGCATGCAATGCAGCTGCCATTCCAGGCTGGCGGCAAACTCGGCCAGGATAAACGCCCTGGCGCAGCAGTAGCCGGCGTCCGCCGCCGTGACCGAACAGCAGACATAGATATACAAAAACATGGCCGCCACTGCCGTGACCATGCAGGGGATCCACCAGGCCAGCGGCACATTGCCGGTCAGCTGCAAAAAGATCCCCAGCCCCGCCAGCCAGGCGGCGCTGCAAAGCAGTGTGGCCGCCCGGCCAAAGCGGGGCCGCAGCGCCAGCAGATACATGGTGCAGGCCAGCCACTCGGCCAGCGCGGTGTACAGCCGCGGGATATCCGGCAGGCTCACTTGACGCCACCTCCGATGTAGTCGGTCAACGCCTCCAAAAACGACTTCTTGCGCGGCCGGCTGATCTGCAGCTCATAGGGTCCCACCTGTACGGTGTTCTGCTGCACGGCCGACACCTGCGCCAGATTGACCAGGTACCCGCTGTTGCAGCGGGCAAAGGGCTTGCCGGCCAGCTTTTCCTCAAAAGATTTCAGACTGCCGGCACACAAAAGCATCCCGTCCTCGGCATACAGCCGGACGTTGTGGCCGTCGCTTTCCAGATAGTAGATGATCTCCACCGCAATGCGGCGCAGGCCGCCCTCCACAGCCACCGTCAAGAAGGTCTTTTGCCGCTTTTGCAGCCGGTTCACCGCCTTTTGCAGCTGCTGGGTAAAGGCAAAGTAGGGCACCGGCTTGAGCACATAGTCCAGCGCGTCCACCGCATAGCCGCGGATGGCAAACTGCGCCATGTTGGTGATAAAGATCAGGATCACATCGCTGTCCACCTGCCGGATGGCCTCCGCCGCCGCCATGCCGTCCATGCGCTGCATCTGCACATCCAGCAGGATGATATCGTACACCGGCCGGTAGTCCGACACGATCTCGTCGCCGTCCGAGAAGGTGGTCAGCTCGAACATCCGGCCGAACTGCCTCTCGTACCGATGCACATAGTCCACCAGCTGTTCCCGCACCTGGGCGTCATCCTCGACAATGGCAATGCGGATCATGGAACGGCTCCTTTCTGTCAGGGTCCCCTGCACAGCAGATCCCCGCCCCGCAGCACCCGGCGCACGCGGCCCTGCCGCGGGGCAAAAAGTACAATGTCTGCATTGTATTATACCATCTGCCGCACCGGGACGCAAACCGCCGCCCGTCCCCCGCCGCAGCGTGCTGCACGGCTGTCCGGCGCGGTTTGCCGATCGCGGCGGCTGTTTTTGGGCTCGTGTGCCCTGCCGCGCGGGTTTTCCTTCCGTGCTGATTTTTAGGATTGCATTTTTGCCCAAGGTCTGCTATAATATTGTTCGCTGATGAACGCCGTTCCGCGGCGTCAGCTCTTATGCGGCCGCAGCTTTGCCGGATCGAGCGTTCGGCTCCGACAACTGTGACGCGGTGGCATAGTTTGCTGATTTTTGGCGGTGCGTCGTTTGAAAATCCGGCATCGCGCCAATTTCCCCGGTGGTTTGACCACGAACTGACCACCATGTACGTTTCACTCCAATCTTTCACAAAATTTCATACGATGAATCTCGTCCCAGCGACGATTTTCATAGATGTGCGGTTGTAGCTCAGCTGGATAGATCGTTCGGCTCCGACAACTGTGACGCGGCGGCGTGGTTTGCTGATTTTTGGCGGTGTGTCGCTTGAAAATTCGGTGCCACGCCAATTTCCCCGGTGGTCTGACCACGAAAAGACCACCAGTCCTTTTTCACAATTTTATATGATGAAATTCGTCCTCGCGGCGATTTTCATAAATGTGCGGTTGTAGCTCAGCTGGATAGATCGTTCGGCTCCGACCCGAAAGGCCGCAGGTTCGAATCCTGTCAGCCGCACCAAACCAATATAATCCGAACCAGTTCTTCCCTGTGGGGGACGGGTTCGGATTATTTGTTTATTTCGAGCGATACGAAAACACCTATTTCCCGAACGGCGTGATAAAGCGCCCTGAATCCAAACCGCGAGGACCGCGAAAAAGAAAGTAACCAAGTAAAAAACAGGCAAGGCAATCACCAAACCGGCGAATTGCCTTGCCTGTTTCTATATTTAGTCAGCGGCTTGTGCTGCAATTTCTTTATCTGGCTTTTCTGCCTGTTGCGCTTTCCATTCTGCAAATTCCCGCTGCCCTTCCTCACTCTCATAGAAGGCAAGAATATCGGGGAAAATGCACCGCGCTATGATCTCAATTTCCCGTTGTGGAATTGAGGTGTTGTTTATCAATTTCTTCTTTCTGGCCAACAAACGACTCCTCTCTCATATGTTCAGGTGCCCTGATTCAGAATTTTCGCCGCCCGTTTCACATTTTCCGCCGCGTTGCCCTTTCGGAAATTCTCGCCGTTAAACTGGATAGGGACGCAGGCCTCCAAAACCCTGTCATAGATGCGGCGCTCATCCAGATCGGCAGCTT
>ERZ1643249.262-NODE-262-length-65669-cov-8.220944_pt1 | contig 65669 bp, 66 predicted proteins | sample MGYA00579263_ERZ1643249 | MGnify/ENA primary metagenome ERZ1643249 (study PRJEB29033, sample SAMEA4952264) | chicken gut metagenome | biome: Broiler Chicken; feature: Gastrointestinal Tract; material: Caecum | place: Ireland | collected 2018 | study: Broiler...
CCGAACGTATTATAAATGCCCGTGTAATAGTGCTGTATCTTCGCCGTTACCGTTTTGAGAATGTGCATGGAAAGCGTATTGTCGCCCCGCGTAAAGCGGTAGTTATAGTACAGGCTCACGAACTTTCCGAATACCGCGGAATAGAGCAATTCCCCGATAAAGAAAAACGGCATAGCGAGCCGCGTTTCGCCGCTCTCGCGGATATGCACGATTTCGCAAAGATCGCGTGCGTCCGCGCCCCAGCTTTCGGGGCGTTGCTCGTCCGTAATAACTTTCACGAACGGGTAATTATCCACCGTCGCGCTATGCCGTATCATTTTCAGCCAATCGTTGAAACCGTCGTTCTTCTGATTTGTCGTTTCTTCCCGCTTTTTCATCTCTTTGAGTTCGAGCATATTTTTGCGCTCTTTCCCGACTTCGGTTATATCGACCACACCGAACTCAAAACTATCCGCAAAGACATTGTTTTCAACCATTTTCCGACCGAGCCGCAAAGCGTCAAAATCAATGATATGCGAATGACGAGAATAACTGTCTATCAAACGGCTGTCACGCTTGAAAAAGTCCGTGTTCCAAAGCGGAAAATTACCAATATCGGAAATTAAACTGTCCGTCCGAACAGAATAATTCGAGATAATCAGCGACGATTGTATAATATAGATGAAATATAACTGTGCATATGTTTCAATAACTTCCCACACATTGACGACCTTTAATTTATCGTCGTATGTAAAGCCGTATCGCCCGTAATCGTAACCGAAAAGAAAATTATCATAAGCCAGACCGTACCGCTTTTTCAAATGCCTATAAACGGATTTTCTATATTCGGGAACTTGTGCCGCCGCAAAGCAAGCGGATAAATGCGCAATGTACGTTTTGCAAGTGGCAAGGTTATAAACCTTGTGTTCGTCCATTGCTTGACGAAGCGCATTTTCAAGATTTATCCACGGAAAATACGGAAATTTCAAATCATTTTCGAGTATCTTTTCAAACGCTTTATCCTTGAACATAACCGCTTGCGACAAGGCAATATCCGTTATCATCGTTGTTTTACGTTTACCCATTGTACCGCATACCATAAGCACGATAGGTCGGGCATTGATAAAACCGCGGTTTTTCATTTCATTATGATTGAGAACGGCATATCCGATTTTCCTGCGCCAACGGTCGATAAGAAACAATGCAATCAATACCCAACCCCAAACAGGGATAAAGGAGATCGCCGCCCAAAGATCGAGAACCAATTTATATACTTGCCGATAAATGTTGATAAAATCGAATGACACGACGAAATAGAGGTAAAAGGCGATGAACTCCAAAACGATCGTGAATACGTTGAAATAAAACAACCACAGCGCAAGCCATGATTTCCAATAAGCACCGTTATCACGGAGAAAACTCAAAAAGGAAATGAGCCATGCTTTTACGGGGCGGTATGTAACTGCCGAAATGCGCTTGAATATCTGCAACGGCTTCGTATCTTTGCCCCAGTCGTTATTTTCCGTCATTGCAAACCTTTTGAGCAAAACGAAAGCCGCAACAACCACGGGCAAAAAGCAAAGCACGATCATTAAAAACATATACAGCAGATCGCCGAGAAAGGCGAGGTACGCAAAAAAGTTCTCTGCCGTTGTCCAAATCTGCCAATACTGCGACCATTTTTCCTTAAAAGTTTGCCATTCATCGGGAAAAGGAACGGACGGAACGGACGGAGCAGAGTCGCCCCCGAAATCGAAAAACGGTATCTTCGGGAAATCGTTGACTGTCGGCGTGATTTTGTGCGGAATTTGAAACAATTCACAGAAATAAAACCCCGCCGACAAGCCTATATCCCGCACGCTTTCGATGAGCCGTCCGACCGCGCCGAAAAACTTGAACACGCCGAGAGCGACAAAGCAAAGCGTGACCGCTATACAGATGAAGTGACGGTAATCAATCCGTTTCATTTTTACTCCGCTCCGTCTTTCGCCAACCCGCTCTGTAAATTTCACGGGCAATAGAAACGCTCATCTGAGGAGAAATACCCCAACTGCGAATTATATCCGCCATTTCCTGTATAAACCTTTCCTGTTCCTGTATATACTGTTCAAAACCTTTCTCAAAATCTTTTCCGTTCATATCTGAAACCCTGTAAAAATAAAATATCCGATAACTGCCAAAACCAACAGCAAAAGCAATAACTTCAACAACCGCTTAACCGTTTTCATATATCACCCGTAACGCTTAAAGACTTGATTTCGGCAAGATTATCCGAAACGTATTGCAACACTTCCTGCATTGCTTTACCGAGCGACATCGAGGTATGCTTTAACCGCGAATCCAATAATTGACCGTTCATTATTCTATCTCTTAACGCCCACATATCCAAAAAGCGTTGCCGCTTATAATACCTAAAAACAATAACTTTACCGCCATTTAATTTTATTCTTATTTCCATTCCCTTTCCGTCCTTTTTTGAAAATACACTTTCAATTTTACTTTTCATCTTAAAATTGTTTGACAACAACAACGGCTTTGCCGTATAATACATATAAAGAAGCCGAGAAGCCTTTATGGTGGACATTGCGAGAGGGTAAAGCCTCTTGTGGGTGGCTTCTTTTTTTATGCTCATTTTTTTGGATATTTCCACGGCAACGGATATTCTTCAAAATTTTCTTTATCATCGTGCCGTACCCGTTTTCCTATGTACATAGGCTTATCGTCTTTCGGGTTTGGATTTGGATAAACCATTTCATTCTTACGGTCGCCGTCCTTTTCCCCGTGCATAACTTTCCGATACTTATACTCGTCAACCTCTTTTACGCCTTGCGCCGTCTGTTTTAAGCCTTTCTGCTCACCGACAATCAGCGCGGGGTGCTTTGACTTTTTATAGTACCGAAAATGCGGATAGGCGGCTTCGATACGCCGCTTTTCCTTTACCGATTTTTCTGCATAACTCTTTCGGATAGCCTTTTTCTGTACTTCCGAAACACAATGAAAACGCCGTTTATTTTTCTTAGCCATTGCTACCTCTTATCAAAACGCTTATTATAACTGTCGGACATACTTTTCTTATAGTTATTCCACCCGACAACCGTTTTGCCCGAATAAGGATTATAGAGTATTTCGCCATATGATAAAGACACTTCGCGCCAAGTTTCCGCTTTGCCTTTATACACCTTACCTGTATATAAATCTTTCGTATAGTACGTCAAAATTCACCTCGTAAATTATTTCAATGCCGAAAAGGGCGATTGCCCCGATCGGCATTTTCTTTATCACCCCTTACGGGGAAAAACCATTAAAGAAACATTTACTTCCGCTTACTGTTTTTCGGCGGTTTTGCCTGTACCGCTTTCGGCGGGGAAACATCCGTTTTCTTCGGCTTTTTCTTTGCTATATCGCCTATACCCTTAAATATCGCCGCTATCAACTTAAACGGGAGCATAACAACCCATATAATTGCTTGTACAATATAGGGCAATATCGGCATGAGGATTACAAGCAGAACAATTAAAGAAAGAGCCATAAACAAATATTTCACCCAATCGGGAAACTGCGGTTTATCCGCTTCGGGAACAGTTACATCACTGAATATATCTATCGGGTCAGACACCGCAGGAATAACCGTATAAACCCCGTCTTTCAAAAATGTTAATTCGATAACATCAAAACTTAAAAAAGCCGTTGTTTGAGCATAACCCGTCGGGTATTTATCATAACCAAAAACCCAACCGCTACCCGTAGGGGGGAACACAACACTTTTCCAATAACCGACTTCCAATGCACGGGAAAAATAATCTGTTTGAGCAAATCGAAAAAGAAATACTGTTTTAAGTTCATCATCGGGATCTAACGGATTAAGCGTTACCGCTTCATCATACATTGCTTTCAAATCGGCATAATCATCGTAATCGACTAAATAAGTATCACAAAATTCTTTCTTATCTAATTTCATAGAATCAGCCGTAACTTCTTCTATCGCTTTTACGTTTGCAAATTCTGTTTCCTCGTACTGTGAACCCCAAATCTGCCACCACGGCGTGGTATCTTCACGGGAAAGAATATTATACACTTCGTCTTTATCGATCGTAACGTCGTTATATCCGACCTTATAGCCGTCCGCCTGTCGCTTTTCGTCTATATCACCCGTAAACAAATCCGCGCTTATTTTTTTACCGTCAACATTCAACGTTCCGTTCGTAAAACTTTTATCGTAACTTTCGACATACTTTTCCAATTCTTCGCCTTTCAACTTAAAATCGTCCAAAGGAATATACTTATTTTCCGTTTCATCAAAAGTATCAAAAAGATAATACAAAGCCGATACTTCGTTACTGCAATTCAAAAGCAAACCGTCATCAATATTATATCCCCAATCAGAACGATATGAAGTTAAATCGCCGCTACTTGCAACAATCTCTCTTTTCGTTGTAAGCGAAAAACCAACATCCGAATTATAACTGCCAACGTCCACACCAATAAAGGCATTCAAAGCGTTGTATAATTCTTCACTCTCGGTAATTACGATAGGGTTTGTTTTGTATTCCCACCACTCCGCGCGTATTTTCTGTAATCCGCCGTATTCTTCCAAAAGCCTGTTCGGTACGGCAAAATACACACTATTGAGTTGATCTTGCGTCATTCCGTTTTGCCCGACAATATCTTCGTTATCGTTCGGACGATAAAAAGTATTATGTACGTCCAATTCGACTGTTTCCAAAAAATCTACGTTACAGGTCAACGGAAAACCGTCGCTATTGCCGTACCCCTCGGCATAACCGCTATATACATAGCGCTTGCCGAATTTAATATCGTCAATTTCGGAAGTGTTTTTGTCAACCCATTCGACACCCGAAAGAGCATACAACCGCTTGCCGCCAAAAGTTTTTTCATATGTACGGATCGCATTCAGAATTACATTATTTTCGTCAACAACACGAAATTTATAAAATCGCTTATCATATTCGCCCGTACTTACACTGCAAAATTTCAAAGAAAACTTTGAATAACTTTGCGGCTCACCAAGTTTACAGCTTTCGCCCTCATAGAAAAAATCTGTCGCAATCTGTATCTTATTCGCAGTATTCGTTACGTCTATATCCACCAAAGCAGGATTATATAGATAAACATACAAAGCATAATTGCCGTTGCCGTTTTCATAAAAGGAATAACAATACTCGATAAACGACAGCACTTCCACGCTTCCATACGGATTTTTCGGATAATTCTCTAAGTTAAAAGGTTTTCCGTCGATCGTGGAACTGCCTAAATCTTCCATTATGTCTGTTTTGTCAAAATTCAAAACACGATTGTTTGCGGCATAAGCGACGGGAACAGTCATCTGACTGCCTAAAAATACGGTCGTAAACAATACGCAAAGGACAAACAAAGCAACGGCGCGGGGAAAATTTTGTATTATTCTCTGTTTCATAAATCACCTATACAGACAGCGGCAAACGAAAAAATCCGCGCCGCCGCTTTCCTTTACACTATGATCTCGCCAGGATCGACGATTATGCCGTCCGTCGATTTATAGACGGTGAACGGGATCCGCACAGTGCTTTCGCCGTTATAAGATGTTACCTCGATCGCAAAATACGGCAGTGCCGCCATATCGATACTTTCATCGACCGTTACGATTTTATCCTCATAAACCGATTGCAAACACGCCCGCATATCCGTTTCATACGGGATAAACACGGTGAAATATCCCTCGTTTTTCACAACGCCGAAATATTCCGAAAAATCCGTTTCGGAATCGCCTTTGAACGTCTGATCTTCGCCGTCCAGAAGATAAGTAAACGAAGTATTTTCCGTAATGTACGGCTTGACCGCAACGGAATAATCGGTGTCGTTTTTGCTTGCAAACGCTCCGAACGTATATTTTACTTCAAACCGCTGTTCGGTATCAGCCGTAAGCGTTTTCGGCTCACTTGCGCCGAATATTTTTTCTTCGGCATTCTCAACGTAAAAAGTCGCAAAATCACTTGTGAATCCTCGCGTATATACCGCCACGAACGCGATCACGCCGATGATCAGCAACAGAATTAAAACATATGAAATTATACTCGCAACTTTCTTTGCCATATCACACCTCGTTCATCCTGCCGCGATACAGGTAATACACGGAAATATTCCATTTTTTACCCGAAACATCGTAATGCGTATCGGCTTCGTCCAACACCGCGACAAGTTCGCTATATTCTTTTACTTCGTCAATGGTTTTCGGCGTTTCCGAATTTGGCGGACAGTAATACAGTTCGATCTTGCAGATCGGATAATCGCCCTGCACATAATTCGCTTTCGTGCCGTTCGCGCGGACGATATAAGTATCGTTATCCGCCGACGAATACCACAGTTCGGACAATTTCACCGAATCGTCCGACATATGGTCGGTATTCCAACGGGTTACATGGACGTAATCATAAATCTTTTGCTTTTCCGTTTCATATACGCCCGATTTGAAACCGACAGCCATACGGGAAGGAGGGCCTACCATATCAATTCACCCCCTTTGCAATGTTCTTCGTAAAGCGGTTGCCGCTCAAAAGACCGTTCGCAAAGTAATTCTGCTTTTCGGTAAAAATAGTGTAGTGCATAGTTTCTTTTTCCTCGTAATGTTCGATTGCGGAGATAAGGCGCGGGCAAGTTCCGTCGATCTTGTACGCCCTGTCGCCGAGCGAAAACGCATCGAGATGAATCATGCGCTGATCTTCCACGTTATAGAAACGGTGACGATGAACGACGGTGACGACCGTGCCGTCGTCGAACTCGAAACGGTCGTAATGATTATACGACTTATTTATCTTCGCGTCCGTATAGGTAACGGACGTAGAGCAGAACTCTCCCGTTTCGGGATCGATCGCAAGAATCTTGTCGGTGTATTCGATCTGATCAATACGTTTTGCCGAACCGTTCGCAAGCGTGATCAGCGTATCACCCGTAAGGCAAACCACGTCGGGGTTTTTCAGTTCGACGGTTATTGTCACCGTCTGATCGCCCGATGTTATTTTGATCGTACCCGAAACTTCTTCGGTATAATGATAGGCGAGCGTTAAAACATTTCCGTTCAGCGTTGCCGTTACAGAATCTCGCAGACTTTCGCTCACTTCGATTGTATATTCGCCCGTGCCGCCCGAAATTTCAATCTCCGAAGTACTCCCGTTTACGTCGGTTAAAGACAATTCCGTAACGGAAGTTATCAATTCTTCCGTCATTCCAAAACGGGGAATAATCGGCTCGGACGTAATGAACTGATACGCTTTCCCGCCGTAACTCACCGTTGCCGTACAATACAGCGATACACGACCGTCGTTGCCGTTTTCGCTTGCCAACAGTTCGTCGATTGCTGAACCGTCTTTTGCGTGTTCGGTCAAAAACGCGAGCCATTCCGCGCCCGTCATGGAGCGGTTTATTTCAATGTAATTATCCGCATTGTCCGAGAACGCGGAAGTGAATTTCGCGTAATACTTGTACGTTACCGCAGGCGAGAGCGTACCCGCACTCATGATCGCCGAACAGGAAAACACGAACGCATTTTCCGAATCAAAATTGATATAATCGTCCGTGCCGTTTTCCGCACCTATACGCGGAAGAAGATCGGAAACACGGCGGACGTATTTCAGCGACGCACTGCCCGTTACGTTTTCGTTTTCCGCCGATACGGCGGTCAATAAAATTTCGTTCGCAAAAGGCTTGACTATATTGACTTGCGCAGTCAGTCCGTCCGAAGTCAGTTTTGTGATCGAAACGTAATCCGATACGTTCCCGCCGACATACGGACTTGCCCACATCGCACGCCAGTTTACGCCCTGCAAAGGCTTTTCCGAATTTGACGAAGCGGTCAAGCGAATGGAATCGTAGACGAGATCGTCCAGATAATCCCAGTTATTGCCGGGAATAAACTCCGTTGTTTTGTTTGTTGCGGCTTCGACGTGCGTTACCGCAAAACGTATTGACTGCCCGGCTTTTTGATCTGCTATAAAGCCGCTGTTTGCATTGTCTGAAATCGCACCCGGATTTGTTTCTGACTCGCCGTAAGAAATATTCGGGCTGTCCGAAACTTTATCCGAACAGCCCGCCGCGGGAGCGATGAGCAGAAGCGGCGACACCAACGCAAATGCGCGCATAAGTGCTTTCGGGACATCACTTTTCGATTTACCCGACATTGCTTTTTCGTTGTCTGTTACTTCCGTCATCTTTATACCTCGTTACCTATTTACCGTAACCGTTATTTGCCCAGCATAGCCGAGAACTTCCGTCAGATCGATTTTGCCGTCATCGTCTGCGGTAGGGGTGATAACGATTTTCGCGCTTTCCGCATTTTCGGGAATCGTGCTTCCGTCGAAATTTTCCGTCAGCGCGTCCGTTTTGGAGATGAACTCATCTTCCGAACCGTAGAAATAAATTGTATACGTCACGTCCGCGTCGTCCGCGATCTCAACTTTTAATCCGTCCGTCGTAATTGCATTGCGTGTCACAATGGACGTATCACCTTCCGCCTTTACGCCCTCGTCGTCAAGCGTGCCGATCATGTACGCTTCCGCGCCGATTTCCGTTACCGTCGTCTGCCTGTCCAGTTTCACGAACAGCGTAACCGTTGTTGCAGCCAAACCAATAATAAGCAAAAATACGATAATCCATTTCACCGTATCTGCCGTCTTATATTTCTTCAAAGCACTGTTTGCCATATTCTTTTACCTCTTATAATCTTTCTTTCCAAAGCCGTAATGAAATTCACGGCTTACAATAGCAGAGTTCATCTGCAAGTTAATCTGATCATCAAAATCCTTTACGGACGGGCGAATAACTTTACTGTCCTTCACCTGTCCGTTCGGATAAAATGCAACATAGCGACCTTGATAACCGCCATATTTATAAACCACGTCGCGCATACGCTTTTCCGCATACGCGCGTGTAGTCCCGATAACCTTGACACGTTGCGGCGTAGAACCGCCATGACGATTCGGACGCCATATGTCAAACTCCAACTCGTAACGCTTCGGCAATTTCATCACCTCGCGTTTTTACGCCTGCGCCACGCTTCCTTTGCCGCATAACTTTGACGGGAAAGACGCATATAATTTTCGTGTCCTTTCATCCAATCGACGTACCATTCCGATTTACGCTGTCCGTCGGGAGAAATTGACGAAAACGTATCATAAGGCTCGCCGTGCCTATACCGATCACGCTTTTCCAAGCGGTGCGAACGCTCAAACGGCAAGCCGCGTTTATCCAACACATAACCTGCCTGCTTACGCGAAATCAGCTCTTTTTCCTGCGATACAGGAATCCAACGATTACCGCGCCTTGCATACTCCGTTTTCGTCATAGGAAACAATTTACGATCGTTACTGTAATAGGGTACTTTCTTTGCCATTTCAATCACCTCAATTACAACGCATATAATCGCGGAGATATTCTCGACGCCCATTGTGCTTGAAATATGGTTCACCGTTCGCATTATAACGAACTCTTGCACCATGCGCTCGACGCGGTGTCCCGTAATTATCCCGCGCAACTACCTTATCGCTGTCAACGTACAAAATCTCAACGCCGCCCCAATTTGACATCGGTTTACAAGCAATCGGTTTTTTATATTTTGCCATAGTGTTACCTCATCAAAACTTCGATGTATAGCCATCTTTGCAGATCTTCGTCCGACCGCTACCGTAAACAACACCCGTGCGGCATTGATTTTCACGCCTGTATGCAGGGGAATTACCATAAGAGATACAATAACTGTCGCCGTTCCGCGTGTTCCGTTTGATCATCTGTTTCGCTTCCGTCAACGTCTTTGCTTTGCCCAAATAGAAATCAGCCGCGCCGTATTCCTTCGGGCGATACTTATTGACGTACACCGAATACCTCGCCATTTTTGTCTTGTTACACCTCACTTTTTCTGATTTTTTCCTTGACTTCCTCGTAACTTTCAGACGTATTGAACACAGAACCTTTACGGTTTACCGCGCTTTCAAACTCGATCAGAGCGCGACCATCATCGTCTTTTGCAATCGCCCGAATCCCGCTTACGGGAAGCAACAAACCCATTCCGTCCGTTCCGTTACTTCGATAAATCCTTTCAATTTCCTTACCTTCCTTTTTTCAATTTCATCATTTCCGCATAAACCAAAAGCCGCCCGAAAACAGCATATACGCCGTTTACAGGCGGCTGTCACTTTATCGGAAAACCGCTTGCCTTCAAAGAAAAAATCTTTGAAAGCGTACTGTCATATTTTTACGCCGTCGCTTCACCCCCTCGATTGCCGAGAATCAAAGCGAGATACGCTTTGTCGCTGTCCTGCTTCGGGCGAATCTTGATCGACACGATCTCACCGTTTTCGTCAACGCCCTGCGCTTCATAGACCATATAATAAGACACCCTGCCCGACGCAGATTCCGTCGTTTCCTCGTGAACTACAAGTTCAACCTTTTCAGAGATGTCGAAAAGCATATCCAAAAAGCCATAACCGCCGCGATCTTTTGCGACAAATTCAGCCTTAATGTCGTGCCCGTACTTCTTACCGCGCACCACATACGACCACAGAGAACGTCCGTCACGCATTTTGAACTTTTCGCGCGTAATAAAAATCGGATTTGTTTCTGCGGTTTTTACCGCCTGTTCCGTTGCCTTGCTTTCCGTCGCTTCCGTTACCATTGCATTTGCCTTTTCGTTTGCCATTTGATACTTTCCTTTACGTTTCCGCTCGCCAGCACTTAATTTCCGAATATTCGGTGACGATAACGGAAAGGGTGGAGGTATGTCCTTTCCGTCAGAGCGTTTCGCCGTACTTCCAACGGCTCATCAGACCGATTTTATTTCAGAGAATAAACCCTATTTCAAGACGACATCCGCACGCTTCACACGAGCGGTCACACCGTCACGCAAATGCAAATACGCGTATCGGGCATTCGCTTTTTCCACGGCGTAATGCGTTCCCGCTTTCAGAACACCGTAACCGTATAACCGTATATCACTTTTCAACGTCGCTTTTTTCATCACGTTTCTCCGTTAATCTTTTGCGTTCACGATTTGTCAATCGACCTTCGCAAGGTATTGTGCGTCCCTTTTGTCCGCAAACCTTAAAATACACACAACCGATACAGGGATGTTGAACTTCTTTATTCATTTCATCACCCTCTTTTACATTTAGTCAGCCAAAAGCCGCTTTTTACACGAACAAGCGTATAAAGAACGTCCGTTGCACCGCCGACCACAGAACCTGTCCGATACGTCATAGAGGAAACACAATGCAACCCCAACGATTTACAGCGTTCCCGCGCGGTTTCAATGTTTTGCGCCCGTAAATGCACATTGTCAAAGAACCCCGCGCGTGCCATTTTTTCAAATTCAGCAGGAAGAATATCGATCAACATTACAATTCTTCCTCAACCATAAGCGTATCACAATCCGCACATACGATACGGACTTGCTTTGTCGCCCGCACGCTCATATGACATATCGGACATTCATACTTTCGTGTAGAAGAACTGCGAACTCTTGAACCTTTCCGTTCGGGTAAGCGGTAAATAAATTTATGTTCCGTAGCAAATTCATCGACAATTTCACGGCTTATAACCGTCAAACGTGTTTCCGACCAACCTGTTTTATCTGTCTTTTCAACTTCAAGACCGTGTTCCCGCGTAAGTTTTGCATACAGTTTATTGTGATAACAGCCGCCGCGCGAACAATCTTGCATTTGATTGCTGTACGCGTATTGATGAACCATTTCATGCAACATTGTTTCGGCTATATCTGCGAAAGGGCGGTTGAGGAATTGCGCCGACACGTTAATCTCCGTTGCACCTTTTTCATCGCCGTCCTCGTGCCAAATCTCTCCGCAAACAAACCAACCAAAAGCCTTGTTTTTCCCGTCGGGGCAAACTGTAATCACAGGCTTTTCCAACTCATCGGCGAAAAACCGTCTATTCAAAAAGTCATACAATTCGCCAAGAAACTTGATCGCTTCAATGTATTTTTCACTCCCGTTTTTCATCAGTCGATCACCCCCTTCAACGCAAATGCCGATAAAGAAGAAATTACCCCAATACATATGGCATATTCATCGCTACCCGACAAATCGGGAAACTCTTTCTTAACATACTTTCGCGGATCATCTGTAATCTCTCGTATTCTTTCAAGACCTTCCCGCAACCGCGCGTTTTCCTGTTCCAAATCTTTCTTTGTCATTTCCTTTCTCCCTCGCGTAATGCCGCCGCCTAAAATAAAAAAAACTTGTACCGAAAACCCCATAAGGAATTTTCGATACAAGTATAAAACATTAAATTTGGCTTTCGTCGGCTCGGAAAACAGGGAAAAAACTTGCCGTTCGGCGTATTTTATGGTAAAATAGCGTATCGGAGGAAAGAACAGTGGAAAAAATAGCGAGCTTTACGGTGGATCATTTGCATCTGAAAAAGGGACTGTACCTGTCCAGACAGGACAAACAGGGAGACGTTACCGTCTCCACTTTCGATCTGCGCTTTACGGCGCCCAACCGCGAACCTGTCATGGATACGCCCGCCGTTCATACCATCGAACATCTTGGGGCGACCTTTCTGCGCAACGGCGCGAGGAAGGAGGAGATCGTCTATTTCGGGCCGATGGGGTGTAGGACGGGGTTTTATCTCGTGATGTTCGGCGATCTGAAATCGGAGGACGTCTTGCCGCTCGTCTTGCAGATGTGCGATTTTATCCTGAATTTTGAAGGGGAGATCCCCGGCGCAAAGGCGGAAGAATGCGGGAACTATCTCGATCAGAACCTTTCGGAGGCAAAATATTACACGCGGATTTATCGCGACGCGCTCATTTCGGAGAAAAATCTGCGTTATCCGCAGGCGTGAGCCAAAAAAAGTCAGGCGCAAAATTTTTATCATCTCTTTACTTTTTGCAATGTGTATTGTATAATAAAAAGGGAATAAAACACAGGAGCCAGGCATGAAAATTTTAGTGATCGGCGGCGTTGCGGCAGGCACAAAGGCCGCGGCGAAGCTGAAACGCGAGAATCGCGCAAACGAAGTGAAAGTTCTCACAAAGGGTGCGGACATTTCCTATGCGGGGTGCGGATTGCCCTATTATGTGGGCGGAATGATCGGCTCCCGCGACGAACTCATCGTCAACACGCCGCAGAAATATATGGGACTGACGGGTGCGGAAGTGGTAACAGGGTGCGAAGTGACCGCCGTAGATCCCGTTGCCAAGAAGGTAAAAGCCGTCAGATACGGCGAAGAATTTGAAGAATCTTACGACAAACTTATCATCGCCACGGGCGCGGTGCCGTTTGTTCCCGACCTGCCCGGGAAAGACCTTGCGGGCGTTTACTGTATGCGCACGCCCGACGACGCGACGGGCCTTTTGGAATACGTCAAAAAGAATTCCTGCCACAGCGCAGTCATTGCGGGCGCAGGGTTCATCGGCCTGGAAGTGGCGGAAAACCTGAAATCGCAGGGCCTGAGCGTCACCGTCATCGATGCGGCGCCGCAGGTCATGCCCAACGCGTTCGATGCGGAAATGGCGGATTACGTCAAGCGCAATCTCAAGGACGCGGGCATGCGCATCCTCACCAACACGAAGATCCTTTCCGCGCTCGGCAAAGACAAGGCGGAAGGGGTGCAGACGAGCAACGGCGAGATCAGGGCGGACGTCACCGTCCTTGCCATCGGCATCCGTCCCGCAACCGATTTCCTTGCGGGGACGGGCCTGGAAATGGTCAAGGGCGCCATCGTCACGGACGAAAAACTGCACACCAATCTGCCCGACGTGTACGCCGTGGGCGATTGCGCGCTGGTACATAACAGAATGAGCGGCAAGCCGATGTGGTCGGCGATGGGCTCCACCGCCAACATTGCGGCGCGCGCCATGGCAAAGGCGATGTCGGGGAAAGAGAGCGTGTACAAGGGTGCAATGGGGACGGGCGTTGTCAAGCTTCTGCCCGAACTCAACGCGGGCCGCACGGGCTATACCGAAGCCCAGGCCAAGGCGGAAGGGTACGATCCCGCCACCGTCGTCTGCGTGACGGACGATAAGGCGCACTATTACCCGGACGCATCTTTCTTTGTCACCAAGCTGATCGCGGACAAAAAGACGCACCTGCTTCTCGGTGTTCAGGTGATCGGCGCGGGCGTGGTGGACAAGATGGTGGACATTGCCGTGACGGGCATTGCGGCGGGCATGAAGATCGAGGATTTCGACACGCTGGATTACGCGTATGCGCCCCCGTTCTCCACGGCCATCCATCCGTTCGTGCAGGCGTGCTACATTCTTGAAAACAAGATGAGCGGGGAGTTTGAAACCTTTACCCCCGCGGAATATGCCGCAGGCGCGGCCAAGGATTACCGCGTGATCGACGTTCTGCCCGAGGCGGGGATCCCCGGCGCAAAGTGGGTGAACCTCGGCGCGGTGAACGGGCCTTTGGAAGGCATCGGAAAGGACGAAAAACTTCTCCTCGTCTGCGCGAGGGGCAAGCGCGGCTATTTCCTGCAGAACAGGCTGAAATTTTACGGATATACAAACACGCGCGTGCTGGAAGGCGGCATCACGTTCAACCGCGTGAAAGTGGAATTTGCGGGCAAAGCTCTGCCGCCGGAAGAGATCAAGCGCGTCAAGGCGCTGGGCTGCCTGTGGGATAAACGCACCGTCGACCGCTTCAACGTGCGCGTCATCACTCGCAACGGCAAGATCACCTATAAAGAGCAGTGTGCCATCGCGGAAGCCGCCGAAAAATTCGGTTCGGGCGAAGTGACCATGACCACCCGCCTCACGCTGGAAATTCAGGACGTGCCGCACGACAAGCTGGATGATCTGTTCGAGTTCCTGCACGCAAACGGGCTGGAAACGGGCGGAACGGGCTCCAAGGTGCGCCCCGTGGTGTCCTGCAAGGGCACGACCTGTCAGTACGGCCTAATCGATACTTTCGCGCTCAGCGAAAAGCTGCACAAGCTCTTCTATGAAGGGTATCACGACGTCGCTCTGCCGCACAAGTTCAAGCTTGCTGTGGGCGGCTGCCCAAACAACTGCGTCAAGCCCAACCTCAACGATCTGGGCGTGATCGGACAGCGCATTCCCAAACCCGATCTTTCCAAGTGCCGCGGCTGTAAAGTGTGCCAGGTAGAAAAGACCTGCCCCATGCACGCCGCATCCGTCAAGGACGGAAAACTGGTCATCGACCAGAGCGTGTGCAACAACTGCGGGCGCTGTGTCACGAAATGCCCGTTCCACGCCAACGACGAAGGAACGTACGGGTATAAGATCTACATCGGCGGAAGATGGGGCAAAAAGGTGGCGGAAGGCCGCGCGCTTTCCCGCATCTTCACGACGGAAGAGGAAGTCATCGAGATCGTGGAAAAGGCGATCCTGTTCTTCCGCGACGAGGGCATCTCGGGCGAACGCTTTGCCGATACCATTGCAAGGCTCGGGTTTGATTATGTGGAGGACAAACTTCTCAACGGCAAGGTAGACAAGGCCGCCGTCATGAAAAAGAACGTCGTCGGCGGCGCAACCTGCTGACGGACCTAAAAAAGCGGGCGAAGGCATCGACCTACGCCCGCCTTTTGTTTTTTTTGCGGAACGGGATATTTTCGGTACATTGGTTGTCGTATAATAAGAGGGAAGATAGCGCGTCCGAACCGCTCGGAAGCGCGGACAGAAAGAGAGGAACAAATATGAGCGAAGTAAGTTTTGAATCCAAAAAGCTGGCGCCCCTGCGCATTCTGGAAGTGCTGGAAAAATACAGCGATGAAAACCACATTCTGACGCAGGCGGAGATCGCCGAAAAGCTGGACAGAGAGTACGGGATCGTGCTGGAACGCAAGGCGGTGGCGAGGAATATCAAGCTTCTGGAAGACGCGGGTTTTGAATTCGGTACGGGCAAGGACGGCCGCGGCGTGTATCTTTTGTCCCGTCATTTTGAAGAGGGGGAGCTGAGAATGCTCATCGACAGCGTCGCCTTTTCGCGGCACATTCCCGAAAAGTATGTAAACGACCTCGTCGAAAAACTCCGCAGTCTGGGAAGCGTGTATTTCGGCCGCTCGTTCCGCGCGGTGCAAAGGGCGGATATGCTGTACCGTTCGCAGTCGAAAGACATCTTCTATATCATCGAGAAGCTGGGCGACGCCATCGCCAACGAAGTGCAGGTCAGCTTCATGTACAACGAGTACGGCACGGACAAAAAACTGCATCCCGCCTGGAGCGCGCCGCAAAACGTCAATCCGTACAGGCTGGTCGCGGTCAACAACTATTATTATCTGCTGGCAAATATCGATCAGTACGACAACCTTGTCAGCCTGCGCCTGGACAAGGTGACGCAATTTGCGCTCACCTCTCTCCCGCGCAAAAATATCCGCAACACGTCGGCGGGGCCCGTGTGCATCGGCACCTATCTTTCCGCCCATCCGTATATGCTCACGGGGGAACCCGTTCACGTCGTGGCGGAACTCGCGCGCGACAGGGTCGGCCTCGCCATCGACGCCTTCGGCGAAAATTTCACCCTGACCGACAACGGCAAGGAAACGGTGACCGTTTCGGTCAGCGTCAACGAGGAAGACGCCTACCTTTGGGCCATGCAAAACGGGGACGTTGTCGAAATTCTGGAACCGCAGAGCCTGCGCGACCGTCTGCGCCTTGCCGTGGGGAAGATGCGCCGATTTTATTTTGCGGAACATTTCCGATTGCCTGACCGTTTTCATACACGCATCGGATGAAAAGCGTGCAGAGAGGATCGTATCCGTTTACGGAGAGCGCGACGAAAAACCCATGCAGAGAATAGCGGATAAAGACAAAAAACGCAAAGCTTATTATGAGATCTATACAGGCATGGAGTGGGGCAAAGCGGATAATTACGATTTATGTCTGGACAGCGGCGTGCTCGGCATAGATCGGTGCGTGCGGACCATCAAAGAATTGTATTGATCCTGCAAAATTCTCTTAAAAAAAGCGCAGCTTGTATTCTCTGCAAGCTGCGCTTTTTACTCTGATTTTGGTTTTGTCAGTTTAAATTATTTTGTTTGCTTCTTACAATCAAGCCGTCGAACATCTTTTCAAACTCTTCAATACTTCCCTGCGTAATAAGATCTTTCTGACAAATGCAGTCGGAAATTTTATACGGAAAATAAAAAACGATCAGGTACCAATCTCCTTCGTCCACAACCTTTTTCACGTTCTCCAATTTCCCTGTCGCATAACAATCTTCTCCTGTTCCGTCTTTTATGATTTGCCCGTCTTTTATCGTGATGCGTTGCGGCAGATTGTCTGTAAACGCCTTTTTTTGCGGATTCAGCGCAGGAACACAAAACAGTAAAGCAGAAATACAAAACAAAGCTGCTATAATGTACCAAATATAAGAATATTCCGACATACTGATCCCGATCAAAACGATCGGAATGTCAATGATGATCCAAGTCAGATTGCAGACAAGAAAAAGAGTTTTATTATGCCTTTTAAAAAAGACATTTTTGCACTTTTCGGAAAGTTCACCCTTAAACTCTATCATAAATCTTCCCCCGAACAAAAAACAGACGCACAGCGCCGAAACTATAAACGTTCAATATATTGCAGTTTGATTTTAGCATATCGGCCGATCAGTGTCAATACGAAATTGAAATAAGCACCCGAAAGGGTGCCTTTTTTCTGGTGGGGACGGTAGGTATTTGCCGAAACCCCGCAGGCGGGGACCCCTCGGCAAGGCGTCGGGCGCTGCCCTCGCGCGAACGACGCGCGGATAATTTCTCTTTCTGTTTGTCCTTCCGTTCGGCGCGCGTAGTTCTCGTCTTACCGCCCACAAAAAAAACACCCGAAAGGGTGTCCTTTTTTTGGTGGGGACGGTAAGACTCGAACTTATGACCTCATGCATGTCAAGCATGCGCTCTAACCAACTGAGCTACGCCCCCGCGTTTCAGCTTTATAATAATATCATTTTTCGGCGGGTTTTGTCAAATAAAATTGCGCGGTTTTGCAGAGAAAATTATTTTTTTCGCGGGAGGGTGGCAGGAGAGGGGAGGCGGGCATAATTGCGGGCGCAGATGAATACATTTCTTTGTATCACTTTTTTACGGAGGTCGAATTTATGCCCGCATATCATTCCATGACAGCCGCGCAGGCGCTTGAATTCGTACAGAGCAGCGAGCGCGGGATCTCCGAGCAGGAAGCACAGAAGAGGCTTCTCAGCTATGGGGAAAACGCTCTGCGCAACAAAAAGAAGGGCGGCGCGATCAGGCTGTTTTTGGCGCAGTTCAAGGATTTCATGACCATTCTGTTGATCTGTGCGGCGGTCATTTCCGGAACGGTCGCCTATTTTACGGGGGACGCGCACGAAGTAGCCGATACGGGGATCCTGCTCTTTATCATCCTGCTCAACACCATCGTGGGATTTATTCAGCAATACCGTGCGGACACGGCGGTGGAAAAGCTGAAAAAGCTTTCGGTGTGTCAGGTAAAAGTGCTGCGCGGCGGAAAGGATATGCTTTTGCCGGGAACGCAGCTTGTTCCCGGGGATGTCATCTGGCTGGAAGAGGGGGACATGGTCCCCGCCGATTGCAGGATCCTGCAATCGGAGGATCTGCGATGTGACGAATCCGCGCTGACAGGGGAATCGAACGGCGTGGCCAAAACGCCCAACCCGTGTGAGGAAAAGTCTGCCATGGCGGACAGGAAGTGTATGTTATACTCTTCCTCGTTTGTCCTGAAAGGGCAGGCAAAAGCGCTTGTCGTAAAGACGGGGCAGGATACGGAACTTGGCAAGATCGCGGGAATGCTCACGCAGACAAAAGAGGCAAAGACGCCTTTGGAAAAAATACTCGCCACACTCGGCAAGGTGATCACCGTGTTCGTGATCTCCGTGGCGGCGGTGATCTTTGTTTTCGGCATCTTTTTCAAAGAGAACAGTTTGCTCTCCAATTTCATGTCGTCGGTGGCGATCGCAGTGGCGGCGATCCCAGAGGGAATGCCCGCCATCGTGACCGTCATCATGGCGCTGGGAGTGCAGCGCATGAGCAAACAGCGAGCCATTATCCGAAAGCTGCACGCGGTGGAAACGCTGGGCGGCTGCAGCTGTATTTGTTCGGATAAGACGGGTACGTTGACCGAAAATCGCATGACGGTGGAAGAAATTGTGGTCGATTTTCGCGCAGGCACGCCGCTTGCGGGCGATCCGCTGAAATCGGGACATCCTGCCGTGCGCCCCTTGCTGGAATGTATGCGGATCTGCAACACGGTCAAGGGGAAAGGCGGAAAACACATCGGAGATCCCACGGAAGTGGCGCTTGTGCGCTATGCGGACAGCTGTGCGTTTTTCACGGATTTCCGCCGTCTGGGGGGCATTCCGTTTACCTCCGAAAGGAAAATGATGACGGTAAGCGCGCAGACGCCGCAGGGCAGGAAAAACTATGTAAAAGGGGGAGCGGACGTCCTTTTGGGCAAATGCACACGCATTTGGACGCAGGGCGGCATCCGCGCTATCACGCAAAAAGATCGGGAGGAGATCCTTTCGGTCACGAAAGAACTCGCTTCCCGTGCGCTCCGCGTGCTGGGGTTTGCCTGTTCGGAATATTCGGGCAAGCCTGCCGAGGAAAATCTGATTTTTCTCGGGGTATGCGGAATGATCGACCCTCCCAAACAGGGGGTGAAAGAGGCGGTTTCGCAGTGTATGCGGGCGGGCATCATGCCCGTGATGATCACGGGTGATCACCGCGATACGGCGTTTGCCATTGCAAAGCGGCTGGGCATTGCGCAGTCGGAAGGGCAGGTCCTTACAGGCACGGAACTGGACACCCTGCCCGAAGAAGTGTTAAACAGGCAGATCCCAAAAACGCGCGTGTTTGCGCGGGTCAGTCCCAAGCACAAGAGCGCGATCGTCGAGCGCTTTCAGAAAGCAGGCAATGTCGTCGCCATGACGGGGGACGGCATCAACGACGCTCCTGGGATACGCAAGGCGGATATCGGCATTGCGATGGGAATTTCGGGAACGGACGTCACGCGCAGTGCGGCGGACATGGTGATCGCGGACGACAATTTTTCCACGATCGTTTCCGCCGTGCGGGAAGGCAGACACATATTTTCCAACATCAAAAAGACCATTCTGTTTTTCCTGGCGACCAATCTTGCGGAAGTTTTATGTATTCTCATTGCGTCGCTCGTCTTGTGGCGGCTGGAATTTCTCACCTCCACGCAGCTTCTCTGGATCAACCTGATCACGGACAGTCTGCCCGTCCTTTCGCTGGGTGCGGAAGTGATGGAGCGCGACTGTATGCTGCGTCCTCCGCGCAGAGAGGGGATCTTTACGAGGGAGAGCATGACTTCGGTGGCCGTGTACGGCATCCTGCAGTCGATCGTCTGTCTTTGGGTGTTTGTGGCGGGCGCAAGGGCTTACGGGAATGCCGTTGCCTTAACGATGACCTTCTTCGTCCTTTCCTTTCTCGAACTGTTTCATTCTTTCAACATTCGTTCGGAGCGCGGGAGCGCCTTTTCCAAGGACTTTTTCTCCAACAAAATGCTGTTCGTCACCGTATTTGCGGGGATTGCGGTCAACCTTCTTCTCTGTCCGTTTGCGCCCGTCCGCGCCGCGTTTGACATTGTCCCGCTCACGTGGAAACAGTGGCTCATCGTGTTCCTTTCCTCGCTTTCCATCATCCCTCTCGCCGAGATCTACAAGGGTTTCGTGCGGCTGGTTTGTTCAAAAAAGAAGGGGGCGTATCGAAAAAATCACGCAAAAGCGCAAAAAAAGGACGCATCCGTCTGCGCATGAAAAAAGCGCCCGCCTTCAAAAGGCGGGCACAGTGTTTTATTCGGGAATGACCGTTACAAAGATCTTGGCGGAAACGCCTTCCATCAGGCGGATCTCCACGGCGTAATCGCCGACGGTTTTAAGGGCTTCCTTTAAAAGGATCTTTTTCTTGTCCACGTCAAAGCCGAGCTCGGCAAGTTTGGAGGCGATCTCTTTGGAAGTGACGCTGCCGAACACTTTCCCGTTTTCGCCGCACTTGATGGAGACAGTCACCTTGCTCTTGTCCATCTTTTTGGCAAGCTCGCGGATCTCGCGGATCTCCTCCGCTTTTCTGCGCGCTTCCGCTTCCTGCTGCAGTTTCAGGCTGTTCACCGCTACGGAAGAAGCCTGTTCTGCAAGTCCTTTTTTCAGCAAAAAGTTTTTTGCATATCCGTCGCTGACGTCGAGGATCTCGCCTTTTTTGCCGGTACCCTTGACATCCTGTTTCAGTATTACTTTCATGATTTACCTCGCATTTGTTGGTTGGTTAGTACTATTGTACAATGAAACGGAAAAAAAGTCAACGGTTTACTAATAAACGCGCCCGAAGCGGCGCATAATAGGGAAAGGAGGTGAATCAAATGAACATCAACAGCTCTATCGGATGCGAAGTTTCCGCCTGCAAGTACAACTGCGACGGCAAAAACTGCACGCTGGACCACATCATGGTCGGCAACAACTGCAACTGCGAAGACGGTGCTTGCACCTGCTGCGAAAATTACTGCAAAAAGTAATTGAAAAAAACACATTGCCGTGCGGCAATGTGTTTTTTTTCAGATCTTGGATTTTTTCAGCTCCGACACGGCGGTTTTGAGGAAAAATCCTGCCGTGGAATCGGGGTCTACCGCCTGCAGAGCTTCGTCAAAGGTGCACCAGCGCGCCTCCGTGATCTCGCCTTCGTTGAGTTTGATCTCCCCGTCGGAAACGACGACGATGTAGCCCAGCATCAGCACATCGCGCGGTTCGTGGTAGCGCGAACACATATACTTGTACTTTACCGCATTCAAACCCGTTTCTTCCTTCATTTCGCGCACGATCGTCTTTTCGGCGGATTCGCCTTTCTTTACATATCCCGCAAACATGAGGAAATTGCCGTTGGTGTGCTTTGCGATCAGCACACGGTCCTGTGTTTTATTGACGGCTACCATGCTGACAGCGGTTTTGAAGGGCGGAAACTTGAACCCGCCGCACTTGTTGCAGTAGGGGACCAGTCCTTCGTTATCGAGAAATTTCAAGGTCAATTTTTCACCGCAGTCCTGACAGAACATATCGATTCCCTCCTTTTTGTATTTTTATTAGAATATACTTTTTTTTATGAATTGTCAATAGGGTTTTGAACTATTTCCCGCGATTTTATAAAATTTTTACAAAATTATTGCATTTTTATCAGACAGGCGGCGTGCGGGTATGAAAATGCAGGGCGATCGTGTAAAATTCCACATACAAATTGACAAACGGCGCCGCGTGTGATACAATAAAACTGCCGCCGTCGGGAAAAGATGGGGCGGCGTTTACGAAGGAAACGAAATGAAAATGCGGAGGGTTTTCCCTCCGTCTTTGCTATCACAAAAGCGAAAGAGGATTGTATGAATTGCTTGTCTCTGGATTTTCGCAGGGCAGAGGTGACTCTGCGCGAAAAATTTGCCTTTTCTCAGCGCGTCCGTGCGGAAATTTGTTCTGCTTTTTCGGAGTACGGCGGGTGTGTGCCCATCGTCACCTGTAACCGCACGGAGGTCTACTTTCATTGCGAACAGCCGGAGGCGGAAGAGATCCTGTATCATTTTTCGGGAGTACGTACCAAAAAATTTGCGTTTTACGCGGGAGAATTTTGTCTCAGACACCTGTTTGAACTGGCGGCGGGGCTGTGTTCCATGCTGGTGGGGGAAGACGAGATTTTGGGACAGGTGCGCACCTGTTACGAGTATGCGCGCTCGCTCGGGGCGACAAACGGGCTGGACGCCCCCTTTCAGGCGGCTCTTGCCTGCGGGAAAAAGGTGCGCACGCAGACGCACATTTCCTCGATGGCCTGTTCGGTGGCGACGCTTGCGGCAAACAAAGTTTTTTCCTTCAAAAAAGGCAAAAAGAATGTGTTGCTGGTGGGGGCCTCCGGCAAGATCGGGAACAGCGTATTAAAAAATCTCCTCTCGTCGGACGAGGTGACCGTCATCGCCACAACGCGCAGTCACGAATTTTCCGCGCAGGCGGAAGGGGGCAAAGCCGTCCCTTACGAAGAAAGGTATCGGTATCTGGACGGAGCTGACTGCGTGGTCAGCGCCACTTCTTCTCCCCACGTTGTGTTTGAAAAGGACCGCGTCCGCACGGCTTTGCGCGCGCGCAGGGAAAGGCTGTTCATCGACCTTGCGGTGCCGCAGGACATCGACCCGCAGGTGGACGAACTTCCCGGGTGTACGGTCGTCGGGATCGATGCGTTCCGCACGGCGGCGCAGGAAAACAATGTCAGAAAGAGAAATGCGGCGGCGCAGGCGGAAATTCTGGTAGGCGAACTCTTGTCCGAATATCTTGCGGACGAGGCGGCGCGGGAAGGGGCGGAACTTCTTGCCTCGCTCGATGAGGAAACGAGAAAGAGCCAGTATGTTTTGCGCAGACAGGACCCCCGCGCCTTTACGGAGCAGGTGCGGCTTTTGGCGGAGGAAAAGCAATGAAAGCGTTTCCTTTTATGCGCCCCGTTGCGGGCAAGACCTGCCTGATCGTGGGCGGCGGGGAAGTCGCCCTGCGAAAGGCAGAAAAACTGTATCCGTTTGGGGTCAGACTGTTTGTCTGCGCGCCCGAATGTGCGGACTTTTCGGCGTTCGGGGCGAACGTGTTGCGGGAAAAATATCGGCCGCGGCTTCTGGAAGGGATAGATCTTGCCGTTGCCGCCACGGACGACAAGGCGCTTAATGCGCGCGTGGCGGAGGATTGCAGGGCGCGCGGGATCCCCGTAAACAGCGTGGACGACGTGCAAAATTGCGATTTCTTTTTCCCCGCGCTCATTTCCCGCGGGGAAGTTACCATCGGCATTTCCACGGGCGGAGCGTCGCCTGCTTTGGCCGCCGTCTTGCGCGAATATCTGGAAAAGTGTCTGCCCGAAGATCTTGCAGAGGTCGCGCAGCAGGCGGAAAAACTGCGCGGAACGATTCCGTCGCAGGAATACAAAGAGAGGGTGCGCAGGCTGTTTGCTGCCGCCCTGCAGCGGGAAGGAAAGCATGAATAAAATCAGGATCGGCACGCGCGGTTCGGCGCTTGCGCTGGCGCAGGCAGAACTTGCGGCGGCTGCGCTGGGAAAAAAAGGATATGCAACGGAACTTGTCGTCGTGCGCACCCGCGGGGACGAAAACCTGCAAAAGTCCCTTTCGGACATCGGCAGGGGTGCGTTTACGGACGTGTTTTCCCAAATGCTCTCGCGCGGGGAGATCGACGTAGCGGTGCATTCCGCAAAAGATCTGCCCACAACAGAGGAGAAAGACGCCTTTTTCTGTCTGCCGCGCGGGGACGCGCGGGACGTACTCGTCTTTTCGGGCGAAGTTAAAAGGATCGGTACGGGTTCGCCGCGACGGGCGGCGGGCGCTTTGCGCCTTTTTCCGCAAGCGGAGATTCTGCCCGTCCGCGGAAACGTGGATACGCGGCTGAGAAAGCTTGCCGCAGGGGAATACGACGCGTTGGTGCTTGCCGCGGCGGGGCTTTCCCGTCTCGGACTGCTGCAAGGCGATCGCGTGCAGTTTGAAAACCATGCTTTCGGCTGCAGGTTCTTTTCTCCGCAGGAGTGCGTTCCTGCCGCCTGCCAGGGGATCATCGCGCTGGAAGGCGGGGCGGGAGAATGCGTCAACGACCCCGCCGCGCGCCGCGCGGCGCTCATCGAGCGCAGGGCTCAGCGCGCGCTGGACGGAGATTGCAGCGGCGGAGCGGGCGCCTATTTTGACGGGACTTTCCTCTTCGTGCAAAGAGAGGGAAAAACCGCCCGTCTGATTTTTCGGGGCGAGGAGACTTTTTCCTCTCTTTCGGAGTTATTATGAATCAGGTCATTCTTGTGGGCGCGGGGTGCGGCAAAGGCTCGATCACTCTGCGCGGCGCAGAACTTTTAAAGAGAGCGGATTGCGTGGTGTACGACAGTCTGCTGGATGAAGAATTGCTCTCTCTCTGCCGCCCCGATTGTGAAAAGATAGATGCGGGCAAGCGTGCGGGAAAGCACGGCATGGAGCAGGGCGAGATCAACGAACTTCTCATACGCTGCGGGAAAAAATACCCGCTGACCGTGCGGCTGAAAGGGGGCGACCCCTTTGTGTTCGGCAGGGGCGGAGAGGAAATGCTCGCCCTGCGCCGCGCGGGGATCGACTGTGAAAGTGTGCCGGGTGTGACAAGCGCGGTGGCGGCGGCGGAACTTGCGGGAATCCCCGTAACGCACCGCGGGCTCTCGCGCGGGTTCCGCGTGCTGACGGCGCATACCGCGGAGGGAGTGCCCGACTTTGCAAAGTACGCCAAAGAGGAGGATACCCTCGTTTTTCTGATGGGGAAGGCGCAGGCAAAAAACATTCGCGACGGACTGATCGCGGGCGGAATGTCCGCAGATATGCCCGCCGCCGTTGTCGGCGGGGCAGGGACAGAAGAATTTTGCGCCGTCCGCACCGATCTTTCGCATCTGGCGGAGGCGGCGGAGCGCGTCCGATCGCCCCTCGTCATCCTTGTCGGAAAAGTCTGTGCATTGGAGTTATACAATGAAAACGCACAGACGTCCCTGCAAAATTCTAACGAAATTCTCGTCACGGGGACAGAGAGCCATACCCGCCGCGTGTGCGGTTTGCTGCGGGATCGGGGAGTGCTCTCCCGCCCGTGTCCCATTCTCTCCCTAAAGGAAAAGAATTTCGATTTTGTCTTTGAAAAACTTCCGCAATGCCGCTGGCTTGTGTTTACCTCTGCCAACGGGGTGGAGATCTTTTTCCGCCGCGTAAAGGAACGCGGAACAGATCTTCGCCTGTTCGGGGATAAAAAGTTTGCCGCCATCGGCGCGCAGACGGCAAAAAAACTCGCGTCCTTCGGCTTTACGGCAGACCTCGTCCCCGCAACTTACACGGCGCAGGCGCTTTGCGAGCGTTTGCGGGCGCTGGGCCTTGCGCGCGAAGAGATCCTGCTTTTGCGCGCCGCTTCGGGCAATCCCGTCCTTTCCGATGTCGGGGTACAGGCCGGTCTGTACGACACAGTTCCCGACGAAGCCATGCTCGAACGGGCGGGAAAACTTCTTCCCGCCACAAAAATCGTCACGTTCGGTTCGGCGGGAGGGGCGCGCGCGTTGCTGCAAAAGTTTGCTCTCCCTGCGGGGTGTATTCCCGTCTGTATCGGGGAGGAGACCGCGCGGGAGGTGAAGGGCCGCGGATATGCGCCCGCCGTTTGTGAAATTGCGTCTGCGGAAGCGCTGGCGGATGCCGTCGTTGCGGCAAAGGAGAAAATATGCAGAGATTGAGGAGATTGCGCAGCAGTACGACTCTGCGCGAAATGGTTGCGGAAACGTCTGTGAAAAAGGAGGGGCTGATCTACCCCGTCTTTGTCACTTTCGGAAAAAATAAAAAAGAGGAAGTCCCTTCCATGCCGGGCGTGTACCGCTATTCGGTGGACAGGCTGGGCGAAATTGCGGAACAGGTCTTTCAGGCGGGGATCGCGGGCGTCATGCTGTTCGGCATTCCAGAAACCAAGGACGAGTGCGGGAGCGGCGCCTGCGACGAGCAGGGCATCGTGCCGCAGGCATTGCGCTTTTTCAAGGAATATTTTAAAGAGAAGGGGAAAAGTTTTCTCCTCGTTGCGGACATCTGCCTTTGTGAATACACTTCGCACGGGCATTGCGGCGTGCTGGAAGGGGGAGACGTGGTCAACGACAAATCGCTGCCCCTGCACGCGGCGGCGGCGCTTGCGGCGGTGCGCGCGGGTGCGGACATGGTGGCGCCCTCTTCCATGATGGACGGCGTCGTTGCGGCCATCCGCGAGGAGCTGGACAAAAACGGATTTACCAACATTCCCGTCATGGGTTACAGCGCCAAGTTTGCATCGGCGTTTTACGGGCCGTTCCGCGACGCGGCGGATTCCGCGCCCCAGAGCGGGGACAGAAAGAGTTACCAGATGGATTTCCGCAACGGCAGGGAAGCGCTGCGCGAGCTGGATTCGGACGAAGCGGAGGGAGCGGATATTCTCATGGTCAAACCCGCGCTCAGCTATCTGGACGTAGTGGCGCAGGCGCGGGCGCACACTCTTCTGCCGCTGGCCGTGTACAATGTCAGCGGGGAATATTCCATGGTCAAGGCCGCGGCGGCGCAGGGCTGGATCGATGAAAAGAGGATCGTAAAGGAGATCCTTACGGCATTTTTCCGCGCGGGTGCGGACATTGTCATCACATACCACGCGCTGGATTACGTGCGCTGGGAGGAGGAGAAATGAGCGAGAGCGAGCGCCTGTTTGAGGAGGCGCAAACCATTTTGCCTGGCGGCGTCAATTCGCCCGTGCGGGCGTTCCGTGCGGTACACGCCGTGCCGCGTTTTCTGGTCAGAGGAAAGGGGGATACCGTCTGGGATGCGGACGGGGATTCCTATACAGACTACGTCATGAGCTGGGGGCCGCTGGTGCTCGGCCATGCGCGCGAGGAAGTCGTGCGCGAGGTGTGCGAGGCGGCGGCGCAGGGGCTCACCTTCGGCGCGCCCACGGGCAGGGAAACGCGCCTTGCCGAAGAGATCCGTTTTGCCTGCCCGCACATGGAAATGCTGCGGCTCGTCAATTCGGGAACGGAAGCCACCATGTCCGCCATCCGCGTCGCGCGCGGGTTCACGGGCAGGGATAAGATCATCAAATTTGAGGGATGCTATCACGGGCATTCGGACGGGCTTCTCGTTAAGGCGGGTTCGGGCTGTCTGACGGGCGCTTCGCCCGACAGCCTCGGCGTTCCCGCCTCCTATGCGCAGAATACGCTCGTCGCGCAGTACAACGACGCGGAGAGCGTGCGCAGGCTCTTTCTCGCCAACGAAGGGGAAATCGCCTGCGTCATCGTCGAACCCGTCGCCGCCAACATGGGGGTCGTCCCTCCCGAGGAGGGATTTTTGCAGGCACTTCGCAAACTTTGCGACGAGTTCGGCGCCCTTCTCATCTTTGACGAAGTCATCACGGGCTTCCGCGTGGCGTACGGCGGGGCGGCGGAACTGTACGGCGTAAAGCCCGACCTTGCGGCATACGGAAAGATCGTGGGCGGCGGAATGCCGCTTGCGGTCTACGGCGGCAGGAAGGACGCGATGTCCCTCGTCGCGCCGCTCGGCAAAGTGTACCAGGCGGGCACCCTTTCGGGCAACCCCGTGGCGACGGCGGCAGGGCTGGCAACTTTGCGTATTTTGCGTGAAAATAAGGAGATCGTATACCCGAAAATCGAGCGAAACGCCGCTTTGTTGGAGGAAGCCTATCGAGAGGCGGGTGTACCCGTCAACCGCGTCGGCTCCCTGCTTTCGCCCTTTTTCTGCGAGAGCGCGCCGCGCTCTTTTGCCGACGTCTGTACCTGCGACACGGAGGCCTTTGCGTGCTACTTCAACGCCATGCTCGGCAGGGGAGAATACGTCGCGCCTTCCCAGTTTGAGGCGATGTTCGTCTCCTTTGCGCACACGGGCGAACACATCCGCCGCACTTGCTCGGCCATCTCGGAGAGCGTGCGCGAAGCATTGCGGGAGAAATGAAAAAAATCTTTTGCAATCGCTTTTCAAACGGCGCGTAAAATGTTATAATAGAGACACTATACACAAATCAGCTTTTGCGCCGCGGCGCAGAGGGAGACTGTTTTATGCAAAATCTTCTCAATCCCGGCATCACCATTCCCATCGGGGACGGGTTTACCATTTACTATTACGCCATCATCATCGTGTTCGGCATCATTTGCGCGGCGGTGGTTGCGGGCATTCTTTTCAAACACCGCAATCTTCCTGCGGACTGGATCCTCGATCTTCTGCTCTGCGTCCTGCCCCTCGGCATCATCGGCGCGCGCACCTTTTTTTGCCTGACCGATCCTTCCACTTCCATTGCCGACTGGTTTACGAAATTCCGTGACGGCGGCTTGTCCATCATCGGGGGCGTGATCGGCGGAACGCTGGGCGTCGTCCTGTTCTGCCTCATCCACAAGCTCAATTTTCTGCGCGTGGCGGACTGCGTCGTTCCCGGCGTCATCCTGGCGCAGGCGATCGGCAGATGGGGCAACTTTGCCAACCAGGAAGTGTACGGCCCCGAGATCACAAATCCTGCACTGCAATGGTTTCCCATGGGGGTATTTATCGACGACGTGCAGGAGTGGCACTATGCTTTCTTCTTTTATGAAAGCGTGCTCAACCTTCTCATCTTTATAGGATTGTTCCTGCTGATGTGGAAGTTTACCAAAAAGCCGCACGGGCTCGCCCTTTCCGGATACCTGTTCGGCTACGGCGTAGTGCGTTCGATCATGGAACCGCTGCGCGATTCGCAGTTTATTCTCGGCAGTTCTCTGCCCATTTCCCAGGTCTTTGCGCTGTGCATGGCCATCGGCGGAGCGGTGCTGTTTGTCGCGATCCTTCTCGTCAACAAAAAGCTGCACGGCAGCTTCTTCGGTGCGGCTGAGGGCGAGCCGAGCGCCATTCTTCCCAGATATTATTCGGCGGAAGAGCGCAAAAAAATGGAGGAGGAAAAGCGCAAAAAGCTTTCCGCGGCAAACGCGAACAAGGCGGAACCGTCTCAAAAAGAGAAGGACGTTACCAAAAAATCAGAGCAAGATCAAAGGGAGGAATAGTATGACCCGCAACCTTACGCTGCTGACAGACCTTTATCAGCTCACCATGATGGACGGCTACCTGAAAAACGGCAAGGAAAAGGACATTGCCGTTTTCGATCTCTTTTTCCGCCGCAACAATATCATCACTTATTCGGTGGCGGCAGGGCTGGAGCAGGCGCTCGATTATGTCCTCAACATCCGTTTTGAAAAGCAGGACATCGAATACCTGCGCTCTTTGGGATTGTTTGACGAAACGTTTCTTTCCTATCTGAAAAAATTCCGCTTTACGGGAGACGTGTACGCCGTTCCGGAAGGGACGGTGGTGTTCCCCGAAGAGCCCATCGTCACCGTGCGCGCGCCCTTGCTGGAAGCGCAGTTCCTGGAGACGGCGCTTTTGAACATCGTCAACCATCAGACGCTCATCGCGTCCAAATCGGCAAAAGTGGCGTACGCCGCAAAGGGCGATTCCGTGATGGAATTCGGCCTGCGCCGCGCGCAGGGGCCCGACGCTGGCATTTACGGCGCGAGGGCATCCGTCATCGGCGGGTGCCGTTCCACCTCCAACGTGCTGGCGGGGCAGAAGTTCGGAATTCCCGTGGCTGGCACGCACGCGCACAGCTGGGTGATGAATTTTCCCACGGAGTACGAGGCCTTTTCCGCCTATGCAAAGATGTATCCCGATGCCTGCCTGCTGCTCGTCGATACATACGACACCCTGCACAGCGGCGTTCCCAACGCCATCCGCGTCTTCCGCGAGCTGCGCGCGGCGGGACACGAGCCCAAGGGCATCCGCCTGGACAGCGGCGACCTCGCCTATCTTTCCAAAATGGCGCGCGCCATGCTGGACGAGGCGGGCTTCCCGGACGCCATCATCTGCGCGTCGGGAGATCTGGACGAATATCTCATCAACTCTCTGAAAAACCAGGGCGCCTGCATCGATCTGTGGGGGGTGGGGACAAAGCTCATCACCAGCGCGGATATGCCTGCTCTGGGCGGCGTGTACAAACTTTCCGCCCTGCATACGGGCGATTCGGAAGTGCCGAAGATCAAGCTTTCGGACAATTCCGACAAGATCACCAATCCGGGCTTTAAACAGGTGTACCGCATTTACGACAACAAGACGGGCAAGGCGGAGGCGGATCTCATCGCTCTGCGCGACGAGGAGTTTGACGAAAAACAGCCCCTCACTATTTTCCACCCCAAGGACACGTGGAAAAAAACGACGTTTACCGATTACACGATGCGCCCGCTCTCCCGCCTGTATATCAAGGACGGAAAACTACTCTCGCCGCTGCCCGCTCTGACGGACATCTGTACCTATGCGGAAGGGGAAAAAGAGAGCTTTTGGGACGAATACAAGCGGCCCGACAATCCGCACGTTTACAAAGTGGACTTGTCGCAGCGGCTCTTTGATCTGAAAAATCAACTCATATCGCAGATAAGGGAGAATCATGGTTAAGAAGATCACACAGCAGGAAGCGGAGAAGCTGATCGCAGGCATCCGCGAAGCGTATGAAATCAAGATCCGCCAGCTCAATTACAGGCTGGACGGACTGACGGCGGAAAACCGCGTCTTGCGCGCCAGCCTTGCGGAGTACAAATCCCGCGAGGGCAAGGTGGGCAAGGCCATTGTCGCCGCAGAGGAGAAGGGGGAAGAGATCGTGCAGATGTACCGTATGTCTGCGGAAACGGAGCTGAGTTCCCTGCGTCTGTTTGCGGACAAATGGAAGCGGCTTGCCGCGCAGATGGCGGGCGCCATTCCCGCCGACGAGGCGAAAAAGTATGCCGAATTTGCAGAAAATCTCTCCGCGCTTTTAGGGAAGGAGCGGGGCAGGTTCGGCATGAACGAACAGGCACAGCCCGAACAATTCGATCCCAAGGCGGTCATCGAAAAGTACGTGGAAGGCGAGGAGGAGACGGGGTTCAACCTGGACGACGTCATCAACCCGAAAGGGGAGCTCGACCTCGAAAAACTGTGCCGCAACTTAGGATTGATGGACGACTGACGTTCAAATAAAAAAACAGGGAATTTTTATGGTATTGGCTATTGTATTTTTCTTACTTGTTTTTCTCGACCAGATCACCAAGGCCGTGGCGTTCGCCCTGATCGGGACGGACGAACCTGTGCTCTACTGGCTGGGGAAAATGTTCGGGTTCGACACGCTGATCAACAAGGGGATGTCTTTCGGGATCGGCGCAGATCAGCCGTGGGCGCTGCCTCTCTTTATTGCGCTCACCAGTCTCGCCATTGTCGTCATGCTCTTTTTTGTGTTCCGCCTGCGTCCCAAACATCGTTTTCTGCGCACGTCGCTCGTGCTCATCATGTCGGGGGCGGCGGGAAACCTCATCGACCGCATCGTCATCGGCGGGGTGCGCGACCTGATCTACATGGATTTCGGGTTTACCTGTTTCAGCAACAACATTGCGGACATCCTCATCTTTTTCGGGGCGATCTTCTTTATTCTCGCGCTCTTGTTCTTTGACGAGGACGCGCTTTTCCGCCTGGGTAAAAACCGCAAAAAGGAAAAGGAACAGCTGGAAGAGGCGGCACATTCTCTCGTAGAGAGCGCCAAGACGGAAGAGGAGGAAAACGATTCCTCCAAAAAAAATGGATAAAAAGACATTTACGGCGGAAGAGTCGTGCGAACGGCTGGACGTCTTTCTCTCGTCCGCGCTGGGGCTGACGCGTTCGGCGGCGAAAAAGCTGATCGACGAGGGATACGTCCTGCTTCGCGGCGCGCCCGCCAAGGCCTCGCACGCGGTGGCAAAGGGGGATGAGATCTGTGCGACCATCCCCGACCCGCAGACGCTCGACCTCACGCCGCAGGACATTCCCATCGAAATCGTCTATGAGGACGACGACATCGCCGTCATCAATAAGCCGCAGGGGCTCACCGTCCACGCGGGGAGCGGAAACCTGACGGGAACGCTGGTCAACGCGCTTTTGTTCCGTCTGAAGAGCCTGAGCTCTATCAACGGCGTAGTGCGCCCGGGGATCGTGCACCGCATCGACAAGGATACGAGCGGCCTGCTCGTCGTTGCAAAAAACGATGCGGCGCATCTCTCTCTGTCCGCGCAGATCGCGGACAAAACCTGTGCAAGGGAGTATCTCGCGCTGTGCGAGGGGATCTTCAAAGAGGATTCTGGCAGGGTGGAAACGTACATCGGCAGGCACCCGACCGACCGCATCCGCATGGCGGTGGTGCCCAAGGAAAAGGGCAGGTACGCCGCAACCAATTATCAGGTGGAGGCGCGCTACAGGCGCGGTTTTACGCTGGTGCGGTTCCGTCTGGAAACGGGCAGAACGCACCAGATCAGGGTACATTGCAGGTATCTGGGGTATCCCATCGTGGGCGATCCCGTGTACGGCAGCAAAAAACAGAAATTCCAGCTCAACGGGCAGCTTCTGCACGCCTGCAGGCTCACGCTCACGCACCCGAAAACGGGCGAACGCATGACGTTTGAGGCGCCGCTGCCCGACTATTTTCAGAACGTTCTTGGCATTCTCGAACGGGACGGAGGAAGAATATGAACATCAAGGGAAAGCTGATGGACGCGGAGGGGATGAAAAACACCTTCCGCCGTCTGGCGCATCAGATCGTGGAGAAAAACGACGGGGTCAGAGATCTCGTCATCATCGGGATCCGCACCCGCGGCGTCATCGTTGCGCAGCGCATCAAAGAATGTCTCGATTCCATCGAGGGCGCGGACGTTCCCATGGGCGTGTTCGACATTGCGCTCTACCGCGACGACCTTGCGACGGGCGGAGAAGTAGAGTTTTTCGGCAGTGAAATTTCTTTCGGAGTCACGGGAAAGACGGTGCTGCTGTGCGACGACGTCATCTATACGGGCAGAACGGTGCGAGCCGCCATTTCCGAGATCATGAGCATGGGCAGGCCGGAAAAGATCCAGTTTCTCGCCTTTGTGGACAGGGGCCACCGCGAATTGCCCTTCAAGGCGGATTTTACGGGCAAGAGCGTCCCTACGTCCAAGCGGGAGGGGATCGCGGTCCGCTTTGCCGAGACGGACGGCGAGGACGGCGTGTACATTTACGAAAAATAAAAAAAGAAGCGCCGAACGCTTGTAAAAAGCATTCGGTTGTGGTAAAATAACAGGGAATAAAATTGAAAAAGGAGTTTTGTGTTTTATGGCTAAAAGACAGAGAACGGAAGGGCAGGCAAGACGCAGTTTTGTCAAGCTTTGCGCTTTCTTCGGTTTGATCATTGCGGCTTTCCTGTTTGTGTTCGGCGGACTGTTCAGCGGTTCCACGGCGGGCTCTATTCTGGAAATCATCGGTAAACTTGCGCTGCTCGTTGCGGTGGCATTCCCCGCATACGAATACAGCCGCGGCATGAAAAAAGTATGGCGCATCATTTTCTGGATCGCGCTTGCAATTTATATCCTCGGCTGCGTGCTCGGATTGCTGTCCGGCATCGGCGTCATCAACATCGGCGCGAAATAATAAGGCAGAAACGGTTCACTCGGAAAGTGAGCCGTTTTTTCTTTACAAAGAGGGGCAAATTCTGTATAATAAAGGGGAAATCACCTTTGCAGGAGCAGTTATGGCAAATCCTTTGGTAGCGATCGTGGGGCGCCCCAACGTGGGGAAAAGTACCCTGTTCAATAAAATCGTCGGCAGAAAGATCTCCATCACGGAAAACCGTCCGGGCGTCACGCGCGACCGTCTGTATGCCGATGCGGTCTGGCGCGGCAAAAAATTCACCGTCATCGACACGGGCGGCATCGAACTCAAATCACAGGACACCATGTGGCGGGAAATTCTGCGTCAGGCGGACATCGCCATCGAAATGGCGCAGGTCATCATCCTGGTCGTGGACGGGAAAGAGGAACTCACTTCTTCCGACTACGACGTGGCGGAAAAACTGCGCCGCAGTCACAAGCCTGTCATCCTCGCCGTCAACAAGGTGGACAATTTTTCGCACGACAAACTGGTCGACTTTTACGCGCTCGGGCTGGGCGAACCCATCGCCGTCTCGGCGGAACATTCCACGGGCATCGGCGACGTGCTGGACGAAGTGGTTTCCCACTTTGACAGCGGGGACGAAGAGGAGCAGGACCGCCTGAAAATCGCCGTCGTCGGCAAGCCGAATGCGGGCAAGAGCAGCCTCGTCAACCGCCTGCTCGGGTTTGAACGTTCCATCGTCACAGACATGGCGGGGACCACGCGCGACGCCATCGACACCCCCTTCGAGCTGGACGGGCAGAAATATCTGCTCATCGATACGGCGGGCATCCGCAAAAAGAAAAAGGTGGACGACGACGTGGAGTATTACAGCGTTCTGCGCGCCTTCGACGCGGTGCGCCGCGCGGACGTCTGCCTTGCGGTAGTGGACAGTCAGGAGGGCCTCACCGAACAGGACGTCAAGATCCTCGGCTACGTTCACGAACAGGGCAAACCCTCCGTCATCGTGATGAACAAGTGGGATCTCATCGAAAAGGACACAAACACCATCAACAAGTTTGAGGAAAAGCTCAAGGCGGACCTAAGCTTTATGGACTATTTCAAATCCGTGTACATTTCCGCAAAGACGGGTCTGCGCGCGGAAAAAGTGCTGCGCGTGGCGCGCGAGAGCTTTGAAAACGCAAACCGCCGTATTTCCACGGGGACGCTGAACGATCTCATGCTGGACGCCGTGCGCTCCAACGAGCCCGCTTCCTACAACGGCAGGCGGCTGAAAGTGTATTACTGTTCCCAGCCTTCCGTCTGCCCGCCCACCTTTGTCCTGTTTGTCAACGACGAAAAACTCATGCACTTTTCCTACCGCAGGTATCTGGAAAACGTGCTGCGCCGTTCCTTTGATTTTTCGGGGACGCCCATCCGCATCGTCACGCGCAACCGCTCGGAGGACGAGCAGGGCGTGACCCTGTAAAGGAGAGAGCCATGAAAGAACTGCTGTTTTCCGACATCTGGTATTGGTTTATCGTGATGGCGGTTGTCTCCTATTTTGTCGGCTGTTTCAATTTTGCCCTTCTCATTTCCAAGATCAAGCACAAGGACGTGCGCAAGATGGGCAGCGGAAATCCGGGAACGATGAACATGAGCCGCCAGTTCGGCTTAAAGATCGGCGGCCTGACCCTGCTTTGCGACATGATCAAGGGCGGTCTGCCCCTGCTCATCGCCTATTTAATTTTCCGCGGCTACGTCTTTGCGGGGACGGACGTGCTCGTTTCCGACCTCGCGCGGTATGTCTGCGGCGTGTCCGTCATCGTGGGGCACATTTATCCCGTGACGATGAAGTTCAAGGGCGGAAAGGGGATCGCCTCCACGCTGGGAATGTACTCGTTTGCGCTGTGCTGCGAATACTGGTGGATGATCTTCATTGTTCTCGCCATTTTGCTGCTCACGCTCTTTTATATCTGGGCAAGCGAATGGGGTTCGATGGGTTCTCTGCTTGGCGTTTCTCTGCTCACGGCGGTGCAGGGCGTTCTCTTTTATCTCCGTTACAGTGCGGAGATGCTCAACGGGTTCGTGGTGGCGCTCTTTCTTCTGCTCCTGCTCGACTGTTTCCTCACCTGGTTCGCGCACCGCAAAAATATCGTTGCGCTGCTGGCGGGAGAGGAGCATCATACGTCGGTGAAAAAACTTTCGCACGGCAAAAAGGAGAGCTGAACAAAAAAAATAAGGCATTTTTCGCACAGCCTTCTCATATACTGAACTGTAACAGGCGGACGGGGGCTCTTCGCAAAGACGGCTTCCGTGCCAAATAAGTTTGGTAGATGGGAGGCTGTTTTTATATGTCTGACGAAGTGTACGAGGGACTCAGCCGCCGTACTGGCGGCACACTTTCGCTGGCGGTGCTCGGCGGAGCGGGGACGGGCAAGAGCACGTTCGTGCATTCGCTGGAACGCGCGTTCGGCTCCGAAGAAGGAAGCGGACAGGCGCAGGCGGCGGGGCTTATGTTCCGTTTTTCGGAAAACGGAAAGGGGAATGCCGCCGTTCTTCTCTCGTCCGACGGAACGGTGAACGGCGCGCGGAGCGAAACTGTCGCGCAGGAGGAAACGCTTGCGGCGAGTCTGCAGGGGGACGGGATCCCCTTTGTGGTCGTGCTCAACAGCGATGCACCGCATTCGGGCGAATGCGAGGAGCTGCGCAAGGCTCTGCAGGGCAAGTACGGGGTACCCGTCCTTGCGTACAACTGCGCCGAGGAAAGGGATTGGGGCGAACTTTGGGAAAAACTTCTCTTAAGATTCCCCGCAAAGCGCTTCGATTTCTGTATTCCCGAATGGCTGCGCGTTCTGCCTGCGGAAAGCAACATTGTCGCAAATCTGATACAACGTATCCGTGAAATTTCCGCAAAAATCGTCTGCATGGAAGATTGTTCCGCCCTTGCGGAAGCGTTTGCGGAAGGGGACGTGTATTGCGAATCGCTGGAAAGCGATCTCTCGCAGGGCGTTGCCGTCTGCACGCTTGCGGCGCGGGAGGGATTGTTCCACCGCGTGCTCGGCGAGGAGTGCGGTGAAGAGCTTTCGGACGAACTGCAGCTGATGTCCTATGTGCGCGGCCTGCGCGAGGCAAAGCAGTTTTACGAAAAGTACGGCGCGGCGTTCCGCCGCGCGGAGGAGTGCGGCTACGGCATCACCCGTCCGCAGGAGGACGACCTCAAACTGCAGCCGCCGCAGCTGTACAAGAAGGGAACGAGAAGCGGGGTAAAGCTGAGCGCAGATGCCTGTACATACCATATCATCAAGGTGGACGTACACAGCGAGATCTCGCCCGTTGCAGGGGAATCGGCGCGCGGCGAGGAACTCGCCCGCGGCATTGTGGAAAGCTACGAAAAGGATCCGCAGGCGCTCTGGAACACGGATATGTTCGGCAAGACGTTCAAGGAAATGGTCGGCGAAGGTCTGCAGGAAAAAACCGTTCCCGAAGAAGCGCGCGGAAAATTGCGCCGCGCCGTCACGCGCATCGTCAACGAAGGCAAAGGCGGAGTTATCTGTATTCTCTTATAAATCTCACGAAAAGCGCCCCCAAGGGCGCTTTTGTGTCTGACAAAGTACTCTCTATTTCCCAAATCGGCGGGCAAGACGCTTGCAATTTGAGGGGGAAATCATTATAATAAAAAGGTAATAAATCAAGAGAGTGTAAGAGAGTGAAGAGGTATTTCCAATATTTAAAGGAATACAAGTGGTCGTGCATTTTCGGCGCGCTGTCCAAGTGGATCGAGGCGGTGCTGGAATTGCTCGTGCCACTGGTCGTTGCAAACATCATCGACGTGGGCATCGGCGAGCGCGGCAGTATTTCCTATGTCCTGGCGGGCGGCGGCGTGATGCTGGCCATGGGCGCCGTGGGATTCGGCTGTGCGATCTTCTGTCAGCGCAGCGCGTCCATCGCGTCGCAGGGGTTCGGGACAAACGTGCGCAACGCCCTGTTCCGCCACATCAATACCCTTTCCTATCGCGAGCTGGATAAGATAGGGACGGCTTCCCTCGTCACGCGCACCACCAACGACGTCAACCAGATGCAGAGCGCCGTCGCCATGATCATCCGACTCGTCGTGCGCGCGCCGTTTATTGCGGTGGGTTCCGTCATTTTGTGCTTCACCATCGACTGGCAGATCGGGCTGATCGTCACGGTCGTTGCCGTGCTGGTGGGATTGGTGCTGTGGGTCATCATGCACAAGTCGGTGCCGTACTATTCCAAAAACCAGAAAAAGCTGGACAGGCTCACCCAGATCACCAACGAAAATCTGGAAGGAGCGCGCGTCGTACGCGCCTTTTCCCGCAGGGAAGGGGAGCGCGAGCGCTTTGATGCGGCGGCGGAGGATATGCTGCAAAACTCCCTGCGCATCGGCAAGATCTCGGCGTGGCTCAACCCGCTCACGTTCGCCATCGTCAACTTCGGCGTGGCGATCATCCTCTTTGTCAGCGGCTACAAGGTGAATACGGACGCCACATTCACCAGCGGCGAGATCGTCGCGCTCATCAACTACATGACGCAGATCTTAAACGCCATGATCGTCATTTCCAACCTCGTTTCGCTGTTTACAAAGGCGCACGCCTCCATGAACCGCGTCAGCGAAGTGTTCGATACCCATTCTTCCATCGACGTCGGCGGCACGGCTCAGCCCGATCTCGGCGCGCCTGCCATCCGCATGAAGGACGTCAGCTTTTCCTATGCGGGAACGGAGCAGTATTCCCTGTCCGACATCACGCTGGACATCCCGCGCGGCGCAACGGTGGGTATCATTGGCGGTACGGGCAGCGGTAAAAGCACGCTGGTCAGCCTTCTGCCCCGCCTGTACGATGTTTCCCGCGGGGAAGTGGAGATCTTCGGCCACAATGTAAAGGAATATCCCGCGCGTACCCTGCGCGATCTGTTCGGCGTGGTGCCGCAGAGCGCGGCGCTCTTCTCGGGAACGGTGCGTTCCAACCTGCAATGGGGCAAATCGGACGCGACGGACGAGGAGATGGCCGAAGCGCTGAAAGTTGCCTGTGCGTACGATTTTATCATGCAGAAGGGCGGGCTGGACGAGCCCGTCACCGAAGCGGGCAAAAACTTTTCGGGCGGACAGCGCCAGCGCCTGACCATTGCGCGCGCGATCGTCGGCAGGCCGCCCATTCTCGTTCTGGACGACAGCTGTTCCGCGCTGGACTTTGCAACCGACGCGCAGGTGCGTAAAAACATTGCGGCGCTCAAAGACGTGACCACCGTCATCATTTCCCAGCGCGCCTCTTCCATCCGCAATGCGGACGTCATTTTCGTGATGGAGGACGGCAAGATCGCGGGCAGGGGCAAGCACGACGAACTGTACGAAACTTGTCCGCTTTACCGCGAGATCTGCGATTCACAGTCGAGGGTACAGGCATGAGCAAGCAAGAGATCAAAAAGGGAACAAAGCGCGGTCTGTACCGCCGTCTGCTCACCTATGTAAAGCCGTATAAGGCGAACGTGGTCGGCGCCTTTCTTTTCAGTATTTTTTATGTCGGATTCACCCTCATCGGCCCCGTCCTGTACGGCTGGGCGATCGACGCCATGATCGGCGTGGGGAAAGTGGATTTTGATACGGTCTGGATGATGGTGGGCGGATTTGCGCTCAGCGTGCTTTTGGGTTCACTGGCGCAAAAGCTGCTCGGCAACTGCGTCAACAGCCTTTGCTACCGCCTCGTGCGCGATCTGCGGCGGGAAGCGTTTGCAAGCCTCACCTCTTCGCGCATCCGCTACATCGACACCCACGCGCAGGGCGACGTGATGACGCGCGTCATTACGGACGTGGACATCATTTCGGACGGGCTCTTGCAGGGCGTTGCGACCCTCTTTACGGGCGTGATCACCATTTTGGGAACCATCGTCGTGATGTTTGTCATCAACTATATCATCGCGCTCGTGGTCGTCGTTCTCACGCCGCTCTCGCTGTTCGTCGCCGCATTTATTACGAGACGTACCTTCAAAAGTTTTACAAAACAAGTCCGCGTGCAGGGATCGCTCGCCGCGCACGTCAAGGAAATGCTGGGCGGGCAGAAGACGGTTTTGCTCTTCAACGAGGAAAATTCCTCCTGCGAAAAATTTGAAGAGATCGACGCGCGGCTGTACGAGATCGGCTGGCGGGCGCAGTACTATTCCGCGCTCACAAACCCGAGCACCCGCTTTGTCAACGCCATCATCTATGCGGTGGTGGGGGTGCTGGGCGCCATCTTCTGTATTTTAAGCGACGCTTCGGGCAACCTCGTCCTGGGCGCCGTGGTGTTGGGCGGATTTACGCCCGGTATGCTTGCGGTGTTCCTCAACTATGCAAACCAGTACACAAAGCCTTTCAACGAGGTGACAAACGTCATCACGCAGCTGCAAAACGCCTTTGCGTCCGCCGCGCGCGTGTTTGAAGTGATCGACGAGCCGGGCGAAAGGACGGACGGCACGCAGCATATCGAAAAAGTCCGCGGACAGCTGAGCATCCGCAACGTCTGCTTTTCCTACGAACCCGACCAGAAGCTCATCGAAAATCTCAGCGTGGAAGTGCCTGCGGGCAGCAAGATCGCCATTGTCGGGCCTACGGGCTGCGGCAAGACGACGCTTATCAACCTGTTGATGCGCTTTTACGATCTGCGCAGCGGCGAGATCATCGTGGACGGCGTAAACGCCAAGGACATTCCTTTGGACGAGTACCGCAAAATGTTCGGCATGGTGTTGCAGGAAAGCTTCCTCGCCAACGAGACGGTGGCCTGGAACATCGCCTACGGCAACGAAAGCGCCACGCGCGAACAGATAGAGGCGGCGGCCAAGGCGGCGTACTGCGACTTCTTTATCCGCAACCTCGAAAACGGGTACGATACCGTGCTTTCGGGCAAGGTGAACATTTCCCAGGGCGAGCGTCAGCTGCTGTGCATCGCGCGCGTGATGCTGGCCGATCCGCCCATGCTCATTCTGGACGAGGCGACGTCCAACATCGATACCATGACGGAAATGCGCATTCAGAAAGCGTTCCGCAAGATGATGCAGGGCAGAACTTCCTTTATCGTGGCGCACCGACTTTCCACCATTCTGGACGCGGACCTCATCCTTGTCATGAAGGACGGGAGCGTCATCGAGCAGGGCACGCACGAGAGCCTGATGAAGAAAAAGGGATTCTATTGCGACCTTTACAATTCCCAGTTTGCGAAGTAAAAAACAGACCGACGCTTGTCGGTCTGTTTTTTACTTCGTTATTTTTGCGGAACGCGCTTCCCGTTTTTGTCGATCAGCATGGTCGGGCGCTCGTCTTTGAGCGACATCAGATACTCGTTGTACTGTTCTTCGGTCAGAGTTCTTACCTTTTTCTTTGCGGACATAATAGCCTCCCAAAAGAATTTTTCTGCGCTCAGTATGCGCGGAAAACAGTCTTTTTAAACGTTGCCGACAAAATCCGCTTGAAAAAAACTTGCGTTTCTGTTAAGATAGAGAAAAACTTTTGCGGAGGCGGGCATGAGCGGGCTGAAAATTTTTGTTTCTTCGCACAAACCTTGCTATGAGGTAAAAAACGACGTCTTTGTCCCTGCGCGTCAGAGCGAGATCGTCGCAAAACTTTTGCAGGGGGATGCGGAGGACGTCTTCATGGCGGAACGCGCCGACGAATATTGCGAATTGCTCACCCAGTACTATGCCTGGAAGCGGGAGGACGCGCAGTACTACGGATTCGGGCATTACCGCCGCTATTTCGATTTTTCTCAAAGGGGAAGGAAGGGCGCCCTCGTCCGCGCGGAATATTTAAACGCGCGCACCGCCGCCGCGTTCGGTTTCACCGACGAAAAAAGAATCGTCGGCATGGCGGAACAATACGACGTCATCGCGCCCGTTCCCCTCAATTATTATATCAAGTCGGTGTACTGGCAATACAGCAACGGGGAGTTTCTGCACAGCGAAGATCTCGACGCCGTGCTGGACATTCTCAAGAGCGATTTTCCCGAATATCTGCCCGCGGCGGAAAAATACCTGAAAGGGCATTACCTGTACACCTGCAATCTCTTCGTCATGAAGCGGGAACTCTTTTTTGCGTACAGCGAATGGCTGTTTGCCATTCTCAAAAAGTTTTATGCCGTGCGCGGCATGGCGGGGTATTCCGCGGCGGAGCGCCGCGCTCCCGGGCATCTGGGCGAGCGGCTGTTCGGGATCTGGCTCACCCGCTTGCAGGAGCAGGGGAACTATAAAATAGCGCATCTGCCCATCGTGCTCTTTGAAAACACCTCTCCGCTTCTGCCTTTGTCTCCCGCTTTTTCGGACGGCGTCCCCGTCTTTCTTCGTGCGGACGGGGACGGGGCCGCGCTTTCCGCGGTCACCCTTTCCTCTCTGCTCTCCCATGCGGACGCGAAAAGAAGGTACGATATCATCGTCTTCGGCGAAAAGCTCAACCAAGAGGACAAGGCTAAATTTTCGGAAATGGTACAGGGAAAGGGGAATTTTTCCCTGCGCTTTCTCGATTCCCGTGCCTATGCGGACGAGGCGGGGGCGCTTGCCCTCTCCCGCGGGCAGAGGGAGGCCCTTGCCGTCGTGTCCCTCCCCGCCCAGACGAGGGGATTTGCGGGCGCGCTGGTACTCGGTCGCCGTGTGCTCCTGCGCACGGATGCGGCTAAGCTGTGGGATAATTTCAAAGACAGTTTGCCAAAGCAGTGCGCCGAGGGCGTGCTCGCGCTGGATTTTCATAGCCTGCGCGAGGAGTTTGGCGCGCAATGTTGCGCGGTACAGGAACGGGCAAAGCGGGCAGAGGAGTTTCTGCATACTCTTCGGGAGAATTTCAAAGGACAGTTGGGAGAAATGCCTGCCGTCTGTTTTGACGGGGCGAAAGTGCCGTGGAAGTGTGCGGACTGTCCGTATGCGGCGGAGTTTCTTGCCGAGGCAAACAAGACATCGTACGCAGAGCAGCTTCGCTTTTACGACAAAGAGGGCAGAAAGAGAGAGAAAAAAACGCTCTTTGACAAACTGTTCCCGCAGGGGAGCAGGCGCCGCTCGGCGGCAAAAAAACTGTTCCGCCGCTGAAGGGCGGAAAGGGGATAAAAATGGAACTTTTTCAAAAGATCTGTTCCGCCTATGGCGACAAAAGGGTTTTGGTTACGGGGCATACGGGTTTCAAGGGCAGCTGGCTGTGCCGCATTCTGAAAAAAGCGGGCGCGCAGGTGTACGGATATTCCTTTCCCGCGGACGCACTTTCCATGTTCCGCCTCTGCGGCAACGAGCGGATTTTGTCGCATTTTGAGGGGGACGTATGCAATTTTTCGCAACTGAAAGAGGTGTTTGACAGCGTAAAGCCGCAATTTGTCTTTCACCTTGCGGCGCAGGCTCTCGTGTCCGAAGGGTACAATTTCCCGATGCAGACGTACGCCGTAAACGTGATGGGGACGGTCAACCTTCTCGAATGCGTCCGCCAGAGCGGCGGGGCGGAGAGCGTTGTCATTGTTACGACGGACAAGGTCTATGCCGAGAGCAAAAGAGCCTTGTCCGAGGGGGACAGGCTGGACGGGTTCGATCCCTATTCCAACAGCAAGAGCTGTGCCGAGCTTGCTGCGGCCTGTTACCGCCGCAGTTTTCCGGGCTTTCCCGCTCTTTCCACCGTGCGCGCGGGCAACGCCATCGGCGGCGGCGATTTTGCCGCCAACCGCATTCTGCCCGATTGCGTCCGCGCGGCGCAGGCGGGCAGGGAAGTGGTGCTTCGCCATCCGCAGGCGGTGCGGCCGTATCAGCACGTGATGGACGTACTGTGCGCCTATCTCGTCCTCGCTGCGGAACAGGCGGAGCGCCCTGCTCTCTCTTCCGCTTACAACGTCGCCCCGCCGCGCGGGGCAAGCACGGAGGAGCTTGCAAAACTTTTCTCACGCTTCTGGGGCGGGGTGGAGATCCGAAAAGAGGAGGAAGAGGACGCCCCGCATGAGGCGCAGAGCCTTCGCATCCGCTCAGAAAAGCTGAATCAACTCTTTCCCGATCTTCCCCGCTGTTCCCTTTCTGTCGCCGTGCAGAAGACGGTGGAATGGGAAAAGGCGCGGCTTGCGGGCAAGGAAATGGCAGAGGTCACCGACGAACAGATCGACGCGTACTTTGCGGGGAAATGGCGCGCATGATTTGTATTCTTCTGCGCATACTGAGTGCAGGAGGTAGCCAAATGATCATAGCAAATCTTGTATCGTATATCCTCGTACTGCTCGGCGCGGTCAACTGGGGATTGTACGGCGCATTCAATTTTAACCTCGTGTCCGCTATTTTTATGGGTGATCGCAGTGTGGGTGCCATCATCACTTACATCATCATCGCGCTGGCGGCCATCTGGCTGATCGTTTATACGGTCTTTGCAAACGGGATCCTTCGCTTTACAAACAGGCGTGAAGACCGCGTTTGATCAAACGAGGGGAAAGGCATAAGGTTGTCTTTCCCCTCGTTTTTTTACGCCTTTTTTTGTGAAAGAAAGGTGTATTTCTTTTTCATAGTTTTTCACCGTAATATCGTCGCCCGCGCCTTGACAAAATTTAAAAATGAGCATATAATAAGAGTGTAAAAATTAGTTATCAGTAGTAATTGTTTGTAGTATTGTCATATTTTTTCGTTACAAAAAAGAGCGGAAGAGTGACGATACGTGACAGGAGGTTGCTATGGAATTTGTAGAATTTCAGAACGTAAGCAAAATTTACACGATGGGCAACAACAAGATCCATGCGGCGGACGGAGTAACTTTTTCCATCAAAGAAGGGGAGTTCTGCGTCATTGTGGGGCCGAGCGGCGCGGGCAAGACGACGGTTTTGAATATGCTGGGCGGCATGGACCAGGTGACGGACGGCAAGATCTTTGTGGACGGCGTGGAAGTGAGCGCGTTCAACGAACGCAAGCTCACCGATTACAGGCGTTACGACGTGGGTTTTGTCTTTCAGTTTTACAATCTTATCCAAAACCTCACGGCGCGCGAAAACGTGGAGATCGCCTCGGAGATCTGCCGCAATCCGCTGGACGCGGACGAAACGCTGAAAAACGTTGGGCTTGCGGACCGCATGAACAATTTCCCCGCGCAGCTTTCGGGCGGCGAGCAGCAGCGCGTCTCCATTGCGCGCGCCATTGCCAAAAACCCGAAACTTCTTCTCTGCGACGAGCCGACGGGCGCCCTGGACTATGAAACGGGCAAGGCTATTTTAAAACTTCTGCACGATGTTTGCCGCAACAACAAAAAGACGGTCATCGTCATCACGCACAACCAGGCGATCACGCAGATGGCGGACAGAGTCATCCACATCAAAAACGGCAAAGTTTCTTCCGAAGAGATCAACGAACATCCCGCAGACGTTTCCGTCATCGAGTGGTAAGTCTGCCGCGGGAGGTGCAAGCATGAAAAAATTCAGCAAAAACATTGTCAAGGAATTCCAGACGGGGTTCGGCAGGTTTGCTGCCATCATGATCATCATTGCCATCGGCGTGGGCTTTCTGATCGGCGTGATCCAGGCGACGCCGGACATGAAGAACACGATGAGTTCCTATCTGATCGAAAACAACGCGTCCGACGTTTCCGTCAAGGGGACGTTCGGGCTGACGCAGGAGGACGCGGATAAAATTGCCGCGCTCGATTGCGTGGAGGAGATCACCCCCGTTCTCTCCACCGATTTTGAAACGACGGTGGGAGGCAAGGAATTTGTCGTCCGTCTGAACGGTCTGGACCTCTCTTCGGAGTACCTCAACACGCTCACAATCGTGGAGGGGCGGATGCCCGAAAAGGGGAAAAACGAAGTTGTCGTCATTCGTTCCACAAACAAGTTTGAAAAGATCGCCGTCGGCACGGAAATTACGATCGATACGGAAAATGCCACCTACGGCGACGTGTACGCGCAGACGACGCTCACGGTCGTGGGGATCGTTTCCTCTCCCGATTATTATTATGTCGACGGACGGGAGATCTCCTCGCTGGGAACGGGCGTTGCGGGGAGCGTTCTGTACGGCTATGCGGAAGATGTGTACGATCTGCAAAAGTCCGGGTCTGTCTTTTCCCTGCTCAAGACGGTGAGTCGCGGAGAACTGGAGATCGCCTATACCGATTGCTGGATCAAGGTCAAGGGTGCGGAGGAGTACCGCCACTTTGACGACGGGTACAAAAACTATGTGCTGGACCAGAGCACGGCCATCGAATCCCTGGGCGCATTGCAGAGCCAGACGGTGCAGGAACAGGTGGATGCCCTGCGGAATATGGCGTCCATGATGGGGCAGGAAGTCAGTCTTGCGGACGCGGAATGGTACGTTCTCGACCGCGCGAGCACGAACGTCAGCTATGTCAGCTTTGCGCTCAACTGCGAAAAGGTAGAGGAGATCGCGGGCGTGTTTCCCGTGTTCTTCATTCTCGTCGCGGCGCTCGTGGCGCTCACTTCCATGACGCGCATGGTGGAAGAGGACCGTATGCAGATCGGCACCTTCAAGGCGCTGGGGTACGGCAAGGGCAAGATCATCAGTAAATATCTGATCTATTGCTGCCTCGCCGCGCTCATCGGCTGCGTTGCGGGAATTTTGTGCGGGTTCGCCCTTCTTCCCTCCATTTTCTGGCGCGCGTACGGCACGCTGTACCAGCTTCCCGCCCTCTCGTTCGGGTTCAGCTGGATCCTTGCGATCGCCGTCTTCGGCATCTCCCTTGCGGGAACGGCGCTCGTCACGTGGGGCGCTTGCTTCAATTCTCTGAAAGAAAAGCCTTCCGCGCTCATGCAGCCCAAGGCGCCCAAGCCGGGGAAACGCATCCTTCTCGAACGCATTCCCTTCCTTTGGAAGCCGCTCAAATTCAAGTGGAAGGCAACGATCCGCAACATTTTCCGATACAAAAAGAATATGCTGCTCACCATTGTCTCGGTCATGGGCTGTACGGCGCTCATGCTGACTGGGTTCGGGCTGAGCGACTCGGTCAATGCCGTCACGGACATTCAGTACGGCAAAGTGCTTCTCTACGATACCGCCATCGAGTATTCGGGCGACCTTGCCCAGTCGGAAAACGAGGCGCTCAACAGCGTGTTGTCCGATCTGGGAGAGGAGAACTATCTCGCCGTGTACAAGGAGAGCGGCAGGCTGATCTTCGGGACGGGAAAGGACGCCGCCAGCGAGACGGTGGACTTGTACGTCGTGGAAGATTCTTCCGCATTCAATCAATTTGTCAGCTTGCATAATCGCAAAAATTCTGCTATAATAGATATAGACGAAAGCGGACAAAACACCGTCGTCCTGCCCGAAAACATCGCCAAGGTGTACGGGCTGGAAAAGGGCGGAACTCTCTCGTACAGCAAGACGGGCGAAGATCCCGTGGAAGTGACCGTCTATGCGGTCTGCGAAAACTATACGGGCAGTTACGCGTATATGTCGGCGTCTGTCTATAAGGCGCTGTTCGGGAAGGACGCCGCCGCAAATACATTGCTCCTCAAATCGGGACTGACTGCGGACGAAGGGGACGACATGGTCAGAGACGTTCTCAGCGGCAACAAAGGAGACAAATTCGAGGTCGCGTCCGTGGAGTTTACTTCTACGGAAAAGGATACGTTTGCGGGGCTGAGCTCCACAATGGGCATGATCATTGCTGTGCTGGTGATCAGTGCGGGCGCGCTTGCCGCCATCGTGCTGTATAACCTCACCAACATCAACATCGACGAGCGCCGCCGCGAGATCGCAACGCTGCGCGTGCTGGGATACAGAAAGGCGGAAGTGGCAGGCTACATCTACCGTGAAAGCGCCATTCTCACCGTTGCGGGCGCGCTTTTGGGGCTGGGCCTCGGCTTCCTGCTGCATATGTTCATCATCAACCGCGTAAACAGCGTTTCCATGATGTTTGGCTCGGCGATCGCGGGGCTGAGTTATCTTTGGTCTTTCCTGCTTACGCTTGCGTTTGCCGCGATCGTTTATGCGTTCATGCTGATCAAACTGAACAGGATCAATATGGCGGAATCTTTGAAATCCAACGAATGAGCGGAGGTAATTCGCAATGAATAAATCAGAGCTGAGAGATGCGCTGGTGCATGAGCTCTGGCGCATGACGAAAATGGATATCATCACTCATCTGCGGGAATTTGTGGAAGGGGAAACGGCCGCGCTGTACTATCTTTGCACCTGCGGCAGCGAGACGGTCACTCCCACGCAGATCAGTGAAAATTTACAGGTCAGCCGCGCCCGTGCGGCAAACATCCTGCGCTCCCTGCGCGAGAAAAAGTACGTCGTTATGGACATTTCCGAGGACGACCGCCGCAAAATGGACGTTGCCGTCACCGAATCGGGCAGAAAGGCGATGGAGCAGAAATATCAGTTTCTCCTCAGTTATTTCGATCTGTATATCGACGTTCTTGGGGAGGAGGACATTGCCGATCTTACCAGACTTTTGAAAAAGACGGTAGATTGCAACCTGCTTCTCGACCCGAAAAAGGCGGGTGAAATGGCCTCGGAGGAGAAAAAAGAATGATTGACAACGAGTCGGGAGAAGATTATCTGGAAGCGGTTTTGCGCCTGTCTGCAAAGCAGAAGGACGTGCACGGGGTAGAGGTCGCGCGGGAGTTGGGCGTTTCCAAACCCGCCGTTACCAAGGCGATGCGCCTGCTCACGCAAAAGGGATATGTGCAGGTCGTAGACAATCATATCCGCCTGACCGAAAGCGGCAGGCAGTACGCGGAGAGCGTATTTGAAAAGCACAGGCTCTTAACGGCGTTTCTCGTCCGACTGGGCGTGGATGCGGAAAATGCGGAGGCGGACGCCTGCCGCATGGAGCATCTCATCAGCGGGGCAACGTACGAAGCCGTAAAAAAATTCATGAAGTAAAACGCAAAGCCGCGCCTTTTTGGGCGCGGCTTTTTCTTGCTTTGAAAGAACAAGAACAGAAAAGCTTCCCTGCGGGAATGGTACAAGCCGATCAAATCATATAGTATGGGTGATCGGAATTTGCAAGGAGGGAAGCTGATGTTTTTTGATTTTCTGTGCGCGTTGGTGGGGAGACTGCTCTTCTTTACGGGAGCCATCGGCGGGAAGGGGTCTTTCCCAAAACCGCTCCCGCCCGAAGAGGAGGCGGAATACCTGCGCCGCGCCCGTGCGGGAGACGCTTCCGCAAAGGACGCGCTCGTGCGGCACAATATGCGGCTCGTGGCGCATATTGTAAAAAAGTACAACGGGGCGGCGGAGACGGACGATCTGATCTCCGTGGGCAGCATCGGGCTGATCAAGGCGATCGATACCTACAAGGAGGGCAAGGGGACGCAGCTCGCCACATACACGGCGCGGTGTATCGAAAATGAGATCCTCATGCTCATCCGCAGCAACAAAAAGCACAAGGGGAACGCCTACCTTTCCGACCCCGTCGGCGTGGACAAAGAGGGCAACGAGCTGACGCTGATGGACCTTCTCTTTGAAAAGGAAGAGGGGGTGTTCAAGACGGTGGAAAACAGGTTGGTGCGGGAAAAATTCCTGCGCCTGTTGGAGGAGGTACTTTCCGAGCGGGAGTTTACCGTTTTGTGCCTGCGCTACGGGCTGAAGGGCGGGGCGCCCATGCCGCAAAGGGAGGTGGCAGCGTTTTTAAAGATCTCCCGCTCGTACATTTCTCGCATTGAAAAGCGCGCCATCGAGCGAGTGCGCGCCCGCATCGACCGAGACGATTACAGATGATTTTTCTCCGATTTTCGCACTTGTTTGCCTTTTTCCGCTGTTTTCATAGTACTATGTCAGACATAATACGGAAATAACAGAGGGGATCGGCCGCGCGTAAAATATCAGGCTTTTTCGGAAAAACCGTTTACAAAGGGGCGAACCCGTGTTATAATAGAAAAAAAGGCGCGCGGAGCGCGCCGCAATGCGCGGGGGGACAAGTCCTCTGCGCCCGGAGTGCGAATCGTATGGTATGTTCCAACTGCAATAAACGAGAGGCGTCGCACACCGTTTGCGGGGAGGACGGTACCGAACTGCATTTGTGCGACGGCTGTTATGAACGGCTGGGCGGCGCGGCGTCTTACCTCGGAGAGGACGCGGGCTTCCTTGCCGACTTTCTTTCCACGGGGCAGGACGAAGACGTCCGCTGTCCCGTCTGCGGCACAACGGTTGCCGATTACAGGCGCACGGGGCTTGTGGGGTGTGCTTCCTGCTACACGGCTTTCCGCGAGGAGATCATGCCTTTTGTGCGCAGAATGCACGGAAAAACGCGACACGTGGGCAAACATCCGCTCGGCAACGGCAAGTTGTACGAATTGATGGACACCCTTAAATCGCTGCGCACCGAACTGGAGCGGGCCCTCCTCGAAAAGCGTACGGAGGACACAAAGCGCATCAACCGCGACATCCGCGACGTGCAGCGCATGATCAACGAGGAAGGCAGGCATGAATAATATTGATACAACCGTCGTGTCCTCGCGCGTGCGCCTGGCGCGCAACCTTGCGGGCTATCCTTTTCCCGGCGCGCTGAAAAGTGCGGAGCAGGGCAAAAAGATCGTCAACGAAGTGTTTTCCGCCGCGGCCCAGCTGCGCGCGTTCCGTCTGTATTCCATGAACGTGATCTCCGAAAACGTGGCGCGTTCGCTGTGCGACGATCACCTCATCAGCGCGGAACTTGCGGCAAACAAGCAGTGCGGCGCGGCGCTCATCGACGAGGAAGCGGAGCCCGACGAGCCGCACGGAAAGTTTTCCATCATGATCAACGAGGAAGACCACCTGCGGGAACAGTACATTGTCGACGGGCTGAACCTCCCGTTCGCATACAGAAAAATTTCGGAAGTGGACGACGAGCTTTCCAAGGAACTGCGCTTTGCGTTCGATGCGCAGCTCGGCTATCTCACCGCCTGTCCCACCAACCTCGGCACGGGGATGCGCGCCTCCGCCATGCTCTTTCTGCCGGGGCTGACGCGCACCAAAAAAATGAATTCGCTCATCCGCCAGATCTCCTGTTTCGGCCACACCGTGCGCGGGGTGTACGGGGAAGGGAGCGTTGCGGAAGGGTATCTGTATCAGATCAGCAACGAGGTGACGCTGGGGGTGGACGAGAGTTATATTCTGTCCGAAGTCCAGCGCGCCGTTCTCAGCGTCGTCAATCTGGAAGCGAGGGCGCGCAAACAGCTGCGCGGAGACGATTATATCGGGATCAAGGACGAGTGCTGCCGCGCGTACGGGGTCTTATCCAACTGTGCCAGCGTATCGTATGCGGAATTTATCAAGCTGATCTCCGATGTCAAGCTCGGGGTGGCACTCGGTTTTCTGGAAACGGAGCGTTTCGCCTCGCTGGACGAACTTGTGGAAGCGTCGCGCCCCGCCAATATTTCTCTGCTGGCGGATTCGCCGCTCTCCTCCTCGGAACGAGACATTTACCGTGCCGAAAAATGCCGCGCCGCGCTCAGTGCGGTGCGCAGGGCCGACTCATAAGGACTTTTTACCATGTTTCCCTACGATCATTTTAGTGAAAATCTGAAAAACGTTCTGGAAACGGCAAAAAAGGTTGCCGCTTTCTATGAAACCGATTATATCGGAAGCGAACACATTCTGTTTGCCATTCTCAATCTTCCCGACACGCGCGCCTGCAAGATCCTGCACGAGTGCGGCGTGCAGGAGGCGGTGTACCGCAAAAAGTTTGTTGCGGGGCTGGAAAAGAATACGGGCATCAACGGGTTTACCGCCCGCACCAAGGACATGATGAGCAAGGCGTACGAGTTTGCCGTCGATCACGACGGGGACGGCGTGCTGGTGGGGACGGAGTATATGCTCCTCGCCATTCTGCTGGACGACGATTCCGTGGCGGTGCGGTATCTGCGCAGGATGCACGTCAACATCGACGAGATCCTCTCCAAGATCGATTCGGAGATCGGCGAAACGAAGCCCGATCCCGCGATGGAAGAGTATTTCGACAACCTCATGTCGGGGAAAATGCGCAGGATGGGTCAGACGGAATCGCGGCAGAACGCCCGTTCCGCCGTGGAAATTCCGTACGGCACCGATCTCACGCAAAAGGCGCGGGAGGGAAAACTTGACCCCGTCATCGGCAGGAGAAAGGAGATCGACAAGGTCGTCCAGATCCTGTCCCGCCGCACGAAAAACAATCCCGTGCTGGTGGGCGAACCCGGCGTGGGAAAGAGCGCCGTCGTCGAAGGACTGGCGCAGGCGATCGTCAACGGGGACGTTCCCGATCTGCTTGCCGACAAAATTGTTTTTTCTGTCGATCTTCCCGGAATGTTGGCAGGGGCGCGCTACCGCGGCGATTTTGAGGAGCGCCTCAAAGACTGTCTGCAGGCGGTGCAGACGAGCGGCAACATCATTCTGTTTATCGACGAGATCCATACCATTGTCGGGGCTGGTTCGGGCGCGGACAATTCCATGGACGCGGCGAACATCTTAAAGCCCATGCTGGCGCGCGGGGAAATGCAGACCATCGGCGCCACCACGTTGGACGAATACAGAAAATACATTGAAAAGGATCCCGCGCTGGAACGCAGGTTTACGCCCGTCAACGTGGAGCAGCCGAGCGTTTCCGAGACCATTGAAATCTTGCGCGGACTGCGCGACAAGTACGAGGCGCACCACAAAGTGACCATCACGGAGGACGCCATTACCGCGGCGGCGAACCTTTCGGACAGATACATTACGGACAGATTTTTGCCGGACAAGGCGATCGACCTCATCGACGAGGCGGCGAGCCGTGCGCGCCTGGACAGCTATGTCGGGCCGGGCGGAATCCGCGAGCTGGAAGAGGAGATCCGCCGTCTGAATGCGGAAAAGAACAAGGCGGCGCGCAAAGATCATTTCGACGTCGCGCAGGAATGCCTGAGCAAGATCCGCGAAAAGCAGGAAGAGATCGAAAGGATCCGCGAGGACTGGCGGACCAACCGCGACAAAAAGCATATCTCCATCGGCGCCGAAGAGGTCGCCAAGATCGTCGCTGACTGGACGGGCATTCCCGTCGTCAAACTCACGGAGGAGGAGAGTTCCCGCCTTCTGCACCTCGAAGAGGAGCTGCACAAGCGCGTCATCGGGCAGGAAGAGGCGGTCTCCGCCGTGGCAAAGGCCATCCGTCGCGCCCGCGCGGGGCTCAAAGACCCCGGCAGGCCCATCGGGTCGTTTATCTTTGTCGGTCCTACGGGCGTGGGAAAAACCGAGCTGAGCAAGGCGCTTGCGGCGGCGATGTTCGGGGATGAGCGGCTGCTCATCCGTCTGGACATGAGCGAATATATGGAAAAACATTCGGTCAGCAAACTCATCGGCGCGCCTCCGGGCTATGTCGGGTACGAGGACGCGGGCGGTCAGCTGACGGACAAAGTGCGCCACAAGCCCTATTCCGTCGTCCTGTTCGACGAGATCGAAAAGGCGCACCCTGACGTGTTCAATCTGCTGCTGCAGATCCTCGACGACGGCAGACTGACGGACAGCAAGGGCAGACTGGTCGACTTTAAAAATACCGTGGTCATCCTCACCAGCAACGTGGGGGCGGCGCGCGCGGGAGAGATGAAGCTGGGCTTTACGGGCGCGGCGCAGACCTCCGAATACGAGGACATGAAGGAAAAAATTTCCGAGGAGCTGAAAAAACAGTTCCGTCCCGAATTTCTCAACCGCGTGGACGACGTCATCGTGTTCCACAGACTCACGCGCGAGGACATGGGAAAGGTGTGCGATCTGTTCCTGTCGTCGCTCATCTCCAGGCTGGAGAGCAGGGGGGTGAAGATCGCCGTGTCCGAGGCGGCAAAGGACCTGCTCATCGAGGAGGGCTACGACGAGGTATACGGCGCAAGGCCGCTCAGGCGAGTTATTCAGCGCAGGATGGAGGACGTGCTCAGCGAGGAGATCCTGTCCGATCACATCCGCGCAGGCCAGAAAGTGCTTGCGGACGCCAAGGACGGAAAAATCGTTTTTGTACCGATCAGGTAAAGGCGCAGAATTTTCCCGCATAGGGCGGGGCAAGTTCTGTTTAAAATAACATCAGGAGGGGAAACATTATGCGCATTGAGATCAGTGAAAAGAATTGCAAGGCAAGCGAAAAGCTGGTGGGGATCGTCGAAAAGAAAGTCGCAAGACTGGATAAATATTTCGATGACGACGCCGTCTGCTCCGTGTACCTCAAAACGGAGGGCAAATACTGCAAGACGGAGGTAACCATTTATTATAAAGGAAACATGGTCCGCGCCGAGGTTTCGGGAGACAACTTCTACGACAACATCGACGCCGTTCTGCCCAAGATCGAGCGGCAGATCTACAAGCACAAGACAAAAATAGAGGACAAACTCAAAAAGGGCGCTTTTGCGGGAAAGCAGCTCTTCTTCGGAGACGAGGACCTGCACGAGAGCAAACTGGTCAAGACAAAGGAGTTCAAGCTGACTCCTCTCACCACGGAGGAAGCGGTGGAACAGCTGGATCTGCTGGGACACTCCTTCTATGTGTTCCAGGATGCGGAAACGGGCGAGGTGCGCGTCGTCTATCTGCGCGAGAGCGGCGATGTGGGATTGCTCATTCCCAAAAAGGCATAAAGCAAACGCAAAAGCCCGCCGCGAGGCGGGCTTTTTTCTATCCCGAAGGGAGGGACGTACATGGGAAACACTGCAATGACGGTACTCGGATTTTCCGTCATCTTTTTGGCGACGACGCTGGGCAGCGCCGTCGTATGGTTCTTTAAAAAGGATATTTCACAAAAGGTCAACACGCTTTTTCTCGGCTTTGCTTCGGGGATCATGGTCGCGGCGTCCGTCTGGTCGCTGCTCATTCCCGCGCTGGAAGGGGCGGGCAGCTGGGAAAAGTTCAGCTTTGTCCCTGCGGTCTGCGGCTTTTTGTTGGGCGGAGCCTTTCTCGTCCTGCTCGATCATATCCTGCCGCACGTTCACCAAGGGACGCAGGAGGAGGAAGGCCCGCGCGTCGCGCTGAGCAAGCCTGTCAAAATGTTCCTCGCCGTAACGCTGCACAACATTCCCGAAGGGCTCGCCGTCGGCTTTGCCTTCGGCGGGGCGGCGGCCGCGGGGGAGAGCGGCGCCTTTGTTTCGGCGCTGGCGCTCGCCGTGGGGCTTGCCATTCAGAATTTCCCCGAAGGGGTGGCGGTCTCTCTCCCGATGAAAGGTCTGACGGGCAGCCGCGGCAAGGCATTTTTGTACGGCACGGCCAGCGGGGCGGTGGAACCCGTCTTTGCGGTGGTCGGGTATTTTCTCGCCGCGGCGCTCACGGCGTTGCAGCCGTGGTTTCTCTCCTTTGCGGCGGGAGCCATGATCTTTGTCGTGGCGGAGGATCTGATCCCCGAATCGCACATTGCCGAACATCCGCATCTCGGAACGTGGGGCGTCATGTTCGGGTTTGCCGTGATGATGGTGCTGGACGTGGCGCTCGGCTGAGAGAAAGATTTTGCAGGAAAAATCGGCCGCGCCGACGTTTTTGGGCGTTTTGACGTTGCATTCCTCGCGCAGGTGTGCTATAATATCCAAGACGTATTTTACAGAGGTTTTTACGAGATGAAAAAGGGATTTGACAACGAGTTGTATGTCCGATTGCAGAGTGAAAAGATTTTGGAACGCATCGAGAAGTTTGACAACAAGCTGTATCTCGAATTCGGAGGGAAGCTGTTTGACGATATGCACGCCTGCCGCGTTCTTCCCGGATTTGAAAGCGACGCAAAGTGCAAAATCCTGCTCACGCTCAAAGAGCAGTCGGAGATCATTTTCGTGATCGCCGCGCAGGATCTGGAACGCAACAAGATCCGCGCGGATTTCGGTATCCCTTACGGCACGGACGTTCTGCGCCTCATCGACAAGATGCGCGGGCTGGGGCTGAACATGAACAGCGTCGTCGTGACGCAGTACACGGGCCAGCCTGCGGCGGATAAATTCATTGCCAAACTCAATAGCCACGGCTTAAAGACGTATATTCACCGCAAGACGAAGGGGTATCCCACGGAAGTGGATGTCATCGTGTCGGACGAGGGCTACGGCGCCAATCCGTATATCGAAACGACAAAGCCTTTGGTGGTGGTCACGGCTCCGGGGCCGGGGAGCGGCAAGCTTGCCACCTGCCTTTCCCAGCTGTATCACGAGTACAGGCGGGGCGTGCGCGCGGGCTATGCCAAGTTTGAAACTTTCCCCATCTGGAATCTGCCCCTGCGCCATCCCGTCAACGTCGCGTACGAAGCGGCGACGGCGGACCTCGGCGACGTGAACATGATCGACCCGTACCATCTGGAAGCATACGGACAGACGACGGTCAACTACAACAGGGACATCGAGTGTTTCCCCATCGTACGCTCCATTCTTGCCAAGATCACGGGGGACGAGAGCATTTACCAGTCTCCCACGGACATGGGCGTGAACATGGCGGGGTTCGGCATTGTGGACGACGAGGTCTGCCGCATTGCCGCAAGACAGGAGATCATCCGCCGCTATTACAAGGCGGCGTGCGATTACAAGACGGGCAACGCAAATGCGGAAACGGTGGAGCGCATCCGCCTCTTGATGAACGAAAACAAGATCGAACTTTCCGAGCGGCCTGTCTCCAAAGTTGCGCTGGACCGCGCGGAATCGTGCGGCAGCGCCGCCGTTGCGCTGCAACTGGAGGACGGCTCCTTTGTCACGGGCAAATCCAGCAATCTGATGACCGCCTGCTCGAGCGCGGTCCTCAATGCGGTCAAGACGCTTTCGCACATTGCGGACGAAATGCTTTTGCTTTCGCCCATCGTGCTGGCGCCCATCATCGAACTGAAAAAAGAAGTCTTGCGCGAGGATAAGGTAAAACTTTCGCTCGGCGACGTGCTGACGGCGCTCTCTATCTGCGCAGCCACCAATCCCGTCGCGGAAAAGGCAATGGATATGCTGGTAAAGCTGCGCGGCTGCGACGCGCACGCTTCCTGCATCCTGCCCGAAAGCGACCTTTCCGTCATGCGCAAGCTCGGCGTAAATCTCACCTGCGAACCGGAATACGGCAGCAAAGATCTGTACGGATTTTAAGGTTTCGGCAGGGGGAACAGGAGGAAAAATATGCAGACGTTGGACATTATCACGATTGTCGTCGCCGTCGTGCTCGCCCTTTTGGGGTTGGGGCTCGGCTTCGGCAAGACCCTGCGTTTCTTTACGCGGGGAATTTTCGGGATCGTCATTCCCGTCTTTGTGTGCTTCACGTTCGGCGGAATGATCAAGGGGATCCCTGCGGTGGCGGAATTTATCTCTTCCCTCAATCAGAAGCTGGGGGAGGCGTGGAGCTTTTTGCAGACCATTCATCTGGAAAGCGTTCTTTTCTACGTCATTCTCTTCTTTGTCGTGCAGATCGTGCGCATCATTCTTGTCAGGTTCGTGTGCGCCGTGTTTGAGATCGACGTTTTGCCCATGCGGCTGATCAACAAGGTGCTCGGTATGGTGCTGATGGTCGCCGCCGTGTTCCTGCTCACGCTTCTGGTGCTCGCCGTGTTCCGCATGGTGGAGGACACCTCCTTCGTGCAGGACATCCTGCAAAAGATCGACGGGACTTTCCTCGGCAAACTGGATGAAAACAATCCCGTCAAATTCGTCGTGGAAACTCCCGCGGCATAAAAATGAATTTGCGGCGCGCGGCGGATTTTTTCCTCCGCGCTTTTTTTGTAAAAAGACCGCTTTTTTCCCTGCGCAATCCGAACAAAAAATGGCGGGATTTTTCTTGCTGAATTTCGTTGACAAAATACAAAGAATGGTCTATACTGTATATGTAAATCGAGAGCAAGCACAAGATATTGTGTTTTGAAAGACGGCTTTTCGCAACTGGTGGAAGTGCAGGTTTACTGCGGGGGAGCGGAAAGCGGCATTTGCCGACCACCTGGGCAGCTTACATTTCGCTGCTCAGGTTTTATTTTTCTGAAAAAAGGAGAGAGAAGGTCATGCGTACACAGTTCAAAGATGGGACATACACCCAAAAGATCGACGTCAGAAATTTTATTCAGACAAATTACACGCCCTATGAAGGGGATGAAAGTTTTCTCAGCGGCCCCACGGCCCGCACGCAAAAGCTGATAGAAAAGGTCAACGCCCTTTTGAAGGCGGAGAGCGACAAGGGCGGCGTCCTGGATGTGGATACCGAACACGTTTCCTCCTTGCTCAGCTATCCCGCGGGGTACATCGATCGCGAAAACGAGATCATCGTCGGCCTGCAGACAGACGAACCCTTAAAGCGCGGCGTCAACCCGTTCGGCGGGATCCGTATGGCGCGCCAGGCCTGCGAGGCGTACGGCTACAAGCTTTCCGACATCGTGGAAACGGAGTTCAGCTATAAGACGACGCACAACGACGCCGTGTTCCACGTCTATACCGACGAGATGAAGGCAGTCCGCCATGCGGGACTTCTGACGGGACTTCCCGATGCTTACGGCAGGGGCAGGATCATCGGCGATTACAGGCGCGTTGCTCTGTACGGCGTCGACAAACTCATTGAAGAAAAGACCAAGGACAATAAGGCGTACGGCGAAAAGCTGATGGACGAGCAGAACATCCGCACGCTGGAAGAGCTGTACAAGCAGATCGACTTTCTGAAAAAGCTCAAAGAAATGGCTTTGATGTACGGGGTGGACATTTCCGCTCCCGCACAGAACGCGAAGGAAGCCATTCAGTGGACGTACTTTGCTTATCTTGCCGCCATCAAGGAGCAGAACGGCGCCGCGATGAGCCTGGGCAGGGTATCCACCTTCTTTGATATTTACATCGAGCGCGACCTCAAAGACGGCGTTCTCACCGAAGAGCAGGCACAGGAGCTCATCGACGATTTTGTCATCAAACTGCGCATCACCCGCCAGCTCCGCACGCCCGAATACAACGATCTGTTCGGCGGCGATCCCACTTGGACGACGGAAAGCGTGGGCGGCATGGGCGAGGACGGCAGAACGCTCGTCACCAAAACCAGCTACCGCATTTTAAAGACGCTCTACAACCTCGGCGCCGCTCCCGAACCCAACCTCACCATTCTGTGGTCGGAAAAGCTTCCCGAAGCGTTCAAAAAGTATTGCGCGAAGGTCTCCATCGATACCGATTCCATCCAGTATGAAAACGACGACCTGATGCGCCCCATCTACGGCGACGATTACGGCATCGCCTGCTGCGTGTCCGCCATGAAGATCGGCAAACAGATGCAGTTCTTCGGCGCGCGCTGCAACCTTGCAAAACTTCTCCTGCTTGCGCTCAACGGCGGCAAGGACGAAAAGAGCGGCACCCGGCTCGGCCCCGAAGGGGAGAATTTTACGGGCGTGCTCGATTATAAAAAGGTGCGCGAAGCGTACCACAAATACATGGCATGGCTGTGCAGACTGTACGTCAACACGCTCAACGTCATCCATTATATGCATGACAAGTACGCTTACGAAAAGATCCAGATGGCGCTGCACGACACCGAAGTCGAGCGTTTTCTCGCCTGCGGCGTGGCGGGACTTTCCGTCGCGGTGGACTCCCTGTCCGCCATCAAATATGCAAAGGTGACGCCCGTCTACAACGATGCGGGGATCATCTGCGATTTCAAGATCGAAGGGGAGTTCCCCAAGTACGGCAACGATGACGACCGCGTGGACGACATCGCCGTCGACCTCGTCAAAGAGTTCTCCGACGAGCTGAAAAAGACGCCCGCTTACCGCGGCGCAAAGCATACGCTTTCCATCCTTACCATCACCTCCAACGTCGTGTACGGCAAAAAGACGGGCGCAACGCCGGACGGCAGGGCGGCGGGCGAACCGTTTGCTCCGGGCGCCAACCCCATGCACAACCGCGACCTGAGCGGGGCGCTTTCCTCCCTCAACTCGGTAGCGAAGCTTCCTTACGAATATTGCCGTGACGGCATTTCCAACACCTTCTCCATCGTGCCTTCCGCACTGGGCGAAAACTATGAGGACAGGGCGGAAAACCTCACCGATCTCATGGACGGATATTTCGGCCAGGGCGCGCATCACCTCAACGTAAACGTGTTCGACCGCGCAAGACTGGTGGCGGCCATGGAGCACCCCGAACTGTACCCCAACGTCACCATCCGTGTCTCCGGGTATGCGGTCAACTTCCATAAGCTTTCCAAGGCGCATCAGCTGGAAGTGCTGAAACGCACCTATCACGAACGCGTATGAGCGCGACGGGCTATATCGATTCCGTGTACAGCGGATCGGGCGTAGACGGAAAGGGACTGCGCTGCGTCGTCTTTTTCAGCGGCTGCATTCTGCGCTGTCCTTTCTGTCACAATCCGGAAACGCTGTACAAGCAAGGCAAAAAAACCTCCTCAGACGAACTGACGCAAAATCTCATGCGTTACAAAGGGTATTTTCGCCGCGGCGGCGTTACCGTTTCGGGAGGGGAACCTTTTCTGCAAAAGGAATTTTTCCTTGCCCTCGCCCGCTCTCTGCGGGAAAAGGGCATCCACGTCTGTGCGGAAACAAACGGACATATCGCGGACGCGGAACTGATCGCCGCGTGCGACGCGATCATCTGCGACGTGAAAAACCAGGAGAGCGACGATCTCTCTGTGTATGAGACTTTTCTCTCCGAATGCAGACAGCAGGGGAAGGAAGTGCAACTCACCTGCGTACTGGTTCCTGAAAAGAACGGAACAGAACAAAAAATTGCCGCGCTCGCTTCTCTCGCAAAAAAATACGGGATCCAAAAAATCAAGTTTTTGCCCTTCAGAAAACTCTGTGAAGAGAAATACAAAGACCTCTCTCTCCCGTTTCCGTATGCAGGATTCAGGGAAGGGGAACCCGAAGATGTCGGGCAGGCAGAGGCGATTTTTGCGGCGGAACTCGCAAAAAACGGCTGAAACAGAGTACTATGCGTGACATAATTCGCCTATAATAAAGAAAAAGAGCGGTTTTACCCCGCTCTTTTTTTATGGAAAGTTTTTGAAAGACAACCACGGCGCCGAAATTTTTCGGCGCCGTTGTTTTTCCGTTCTGATAAAAATTTCCCCTCCGTCCGAAAGACGGAGGGGAAAGATTATGGGTCGTTTATCCCAAAGATTTCAGGTACTTTAATGCTTCAATCCCTGCGATCATTCCGTCGTAAACGGCTTTGGCGATCTGCTGCAGGCCCGCCACGCAATCCCCCGCGGCGTAGATGCCGGGGATATTGGTCTCTCTCTTTTCGTTGACGACGATCTTGTTGCCGCCGATCTCCAGGCCGAGCTTTTTGGCAAGCTCAAACGCGCCCGCCGAACCGCAGGCGATAAACGCTCCGTCAAAGTTTTCGCTCGTGCCGTCCTCAAAGACGATGCGCTCCAGCAGGTCCTCGCCCTCAAAGCGGTCGATCTTTTTCGTGTTGCAGGCAGGGGAATCGAAGGCGGGCTGTTCGCCGTTGGTGAGGATGGTCACGTCGTCGATGATGTTTTTCAAAACGGCGTATTCGCTCTTTGCATAGGCGCCGCTTCCGATGACGGCAACCTTTTTGTTGCGGAAGAAAAATCCGTCGCAGATGGCGCAATAGCTCACGCCTTTCCCTTCAAACTTTGCAAGGTCTTTGACGGGCGGGACATTGCGCGAAGTGCCCACGGCAATGATGACGGCGCCCGCCGTCAGGGACGCGCCGTCCGTGGTCTTTACCTCGTAGCCGTCCGCGCCGAACTCGATGCCGCACACCTCCTTTTGCAGGAGTTTTGCGCCCAGGTTTTTCGCCTGGTTTATGCCGTCTTTTATCAGCTCCTTGGCGGAAATGCCGTTTGCAAAGCCGTAGTAATTCTGGATCGTGTCTGCCTTGGCGAGGGCGCCGTCGTCCTTTGCAAGGATGGTGACGGGTGCGCCGCCGCGCACGGCATACAGGGCGGCAGAGATGCCCGCGGGGCCGTGTCCGATGATGACAAGTTCTTTCATTTATTGCGGTTCCTTTGATTATTTCGTCACGCGGTAATATCCCTTTCTGGGTTTGGGATCGCTGTGCTTTCCCTTGTAAACATAGGAGAGGGCGACGATGATGATGCCCGCCGCGATCACTGCGATGACGATGTATGCCCAGACGGGGATGGGCAGTCCCTTCACTTCTTCCCACATTTCATTGACTTTGGCGTTTGTGGCATCGTCAAAGTGCTGCATGATGGCGCTGCGGTCGAGTACTTCCCGGGTGGGATACTGCGCGGAGATCTGGCGCTTTGCGCTCTCCGCGGAAACGTAGATAATGTAATCGCCGTCCTTGTACGCGCCGTCGCTCGTGCCGTTGAAGAAGTAATTCAGATCGTAGGGGACGAGGGGAGCGCCTTCTTCGTCGAGGTCGCCTTCCTCGCCTTCCGAGTACCAGTCGGTCATCTCCGTAAACACGGCGTCGCCTGCGATGGCGGAGGTGTAGCCGATGTAATTCATGTTTGCCACGGCATTTTCGGGGCGGGAGAGGAAGTCGATGAATTTCTGTGCCAGTTCCACGTTTGCGCCCTTGGGCATCACCCAGCCGTCAAACCAGATATTGGAGCATTCCTCGGGGACGATGTAGTTGAGGTAGATCCCCGGCTCTTCCTTGCCCGTCTCCTCGTTGAAGTAGGGTTCGGCGTCGTCCATAGTGTACACGGCGTCTCCGCTCCAGGCAAAGTTGATGCTGATCCTGCCCACGACCATGTCCTGTTTTCCGCTGTCCACTTCAAATCCGTACAGATTCTTTTTGAGTTCCAGCAGGGCTTCCTTGGTCGCTTCGATGGTCTTTTCGTCCGTGCGGTTCATGATCTCCGTCACTTTGGCGTTGTAAGCCATTCTGTCGAGTTCGCCCTTTTCAAATTGTTCTTTCAGGGCCATCAGCTCGTCGCGGTAGACGGCGGCAACGCCGAGGAAATAGGAATCGCGCACGCTGTCCTTGATGGTCGCCACGCTGGCGTATTGTTCCTGCCACAGCCCCGCCCAACTGGAGAGATCTTCTTCCACGGTATCGCTCAGTTCGGGGTTGTAGACGTAACCCATCGTTCCCCACATATACGCAACGGCGTATTTTGTCCAGCCGTTTTCTTCAAACAGCTCCTTGATGTAGGGGGAAGCGTATTTCATGTACGTGCTGTTTTGCAGAAATTCGTCGGTGAACGGTTCCACCATGTCTTCCGAGATCATCTTCATGATCATGTAATCGGAGGGGCAGACGAGGTCGTACGAGCCGGGGTTGATCTGCAATTCGTTGTACATATTTTCGTTGGTGCCGAAGGTGGAATATTCCACCGTCACGCCGTATTCTTCTTCAAATTCGGCGAGAAGGTCGACGTAATCGTCCTCCGTCGTCCCGTCCGAATTTTGCGTGGGTTCGCTGATGTAGTCCTCCCAGTTATAGACGTGCAGTACTTCTTTGTTCGTGTCCTTGCTGCATCCCGCAAGCAGAAAGACAAAGGGGAGGAGCAGGCAAAAGGAAAGGGCGAGGCTCACGATCTTTTTCATTTGCGCGCCCCCTTTTCCGCCTGAGGCTTGCGCGCGCGCAGGTTGATGACGAGCAGGACCGCGATCATCACGACAAAGATGAGGGCGGACAGGGCGCGCAGGGCGGGCGTGGAGTTGTTTGTGCCGTTTTTGACGGCATTGTAGACGTAAGTACTGATGGTGTCGAACATGGGCGGCTTGGTGAACGCAGTGACGATATAATCGTCCAAAGACAGCGTTATGGACAGCATGAACCCTGAAACGACGCCCGAAAAGATCTGCGGCAGAACTACTTTAAACAGCGCCTGCGTGGGGCTTGCGCCCAGATCGAGCGCCGCCTCGTAGGTGTTGGAATCCATCTGTTTGAGTTTGGGCAGGACGGACAGCACCACGAAGGGGGTGCAGAGCACCATATGCCCGACGAGCAGGGAAAAGTAAGTGCGGTACAGCATGACGGCGGAAAAGAGCAGGGCGAGGGAAATTGCCGTGACGATCTCCGCGTTGATGACGGGGATCTGGGACACCGCCTGCAAGGGCTTTGCCGCGCGCCTGCGGCTGTAAAAGATCCCGATGGCGCCCGCCGTCCCGAGCGCGGTGGAAAGCGCCGCCGCGGCGAGGGCAAGCCACACCGTGTTGAACAGGATCTGCATGATCTCCGCGTTCCTGAACAGCTGTCCGTACAGTTCAAAGGAGAAGCCGCCTTCCCATTTTCCGATGACGTTGGAGGTGGTGAAACTGTACACGACGAGCAGCAGAATGGGGGCGTAGATGAACACGAGCACGACCGCGCAAAGGGCGATCGACAAAATTTTCTTTACCATAAGTTAGCACCTCTCGCTTCGCGGTCGCTGTCTTTGAACCCGCCCGTCGCAAGCAATGTCAGAAAGATGATGACGAGCAGGATAATGGAGATCATCGAGCCCATGTGCCAGTTGTCATAGGAAGTAAAATACTGATCGATGAGCTTTCCGAGAATGGTGATGTTGAAGTTGCTGAGCGTATCGGAGACGACGTAGTTTGTCATGGAGGGCATAAATACCATCGTCACGCCCGAAATGACGCCGGGCAGGGAGAGGGGGAAGGTCACCTTGGTGAATACGGTAAACTTGCTTCCGCCGAGGTCTGCCGCCGCTTCCAGGTAGCTGTTGTCCAGCTTTTCGAGGGTGGTGTAGAGGGGCAGGATCATGAAGGGCAGAAAATCGTACACCATGCCGATGATGGTGTTGAGGTAGTTCTGCGAGCCGAGCAGTCCGATGAGGTCGAGCAGTTCGCGCAGCGCGGTGATGCGCAGGACGAAGTTGATCCACATGGGCAGAATAAAAATCATGAGCAGCACATTCTTTTTGCGCAGTTTGCTGCGCGCGAGAATGTAAGCCACGGGATAGGCGATGAGGAGGCACGCCGCCGTGGAGATAATGGCCACGGTAATGCTCATCAGCAGGGTGGAAAGCTTTGCCGTACTCGTAAAGAAGTTGATAAAGTTGGCAAAGGAAAAGCGGATGGCGCCGTCCACCGTTTCGGTAAAGGCGTAAAAGAGGATGAGCAGCATGGGAATGATGACAAACAGGACGAGAAACAGCGCATAGGGGATGCAAAGCTGTTTTCTGGAAAAGTGCATCTGCATCATTTTACCTCCTGTTTGAGGCGCAAATGAATGTTTTCAGGCTTGATCTTCACGCTCACGTAGTCGTTTTCGTTCCAAAGATCGGGGCAGTCAAAGACGTAATCCTCCTCGTTTTCCTCGGTGCGCACGATGTACTGGTAGTGGTCGCCCTTGTAGATGAGCTGGACGATGTGTCCGCGCGCGCCGCCTTCCTCGGCATTGTCGCTGATCTCGATGTCCTCCAGTCCCACTTCCACGGTGACGTCCGTGTCGGTCAGGTCGAGTTTTTCACCTTCCGCCGTGATGAGGTAACCCTCTTCGTCCAGGTGCGAACCGGGATAGAGGGAAGTCACGTCGCATTCAAATTCGCCGTCGCCGAAAACCACGGTGTTTTTCTTGGTGATATACCCGTCGTAGACGTTGGCGGTAAATTCCTTTTTCATGATATGGAGGGAGTCGGGCTCGATGTTCATGCCTATCACGTCGCCGATGTTGCGGCTCTGCGTGCTCTGAATGACCACTTCCGCACGTCCGACGAGCGCGGTGATCTCGTAATGCACTCCCTTGAACACGACGTTGATCACCTTGCCCGTCAGCATTCCTTCTCCGGGCGCGGTCATCACGATGTCCTCGGGGCGCACGACGACGTCCACCTTTTCGTTCTTGTCAAAGTCGTCCACACACTTGAAATTGTGGTTGCAGAAGCGCACGGTGAGCTTGCCCACCATGGTCCCGACAAAGATATTGCTGTCCCCGATAAAGTCCGCCACAAAGGCGTTGGCGGGCTCGTTGTAGATAGAGGTGGGGGTGCCGATCTGCTGGATGCGCCCGTCCTTCATGACGACGATGGTGTCGCTCATGGTCAGCGCCTCTTCCTGGTCGTG
>ERZ1643249.265-NODE-265-length-65198-cov-7.821731_pt1 | contig 65198 bp, 68 predicted proteins | sample MGYA00579263_ERZ1643249 | MGnify/ENA primary metagenome ERZ1643249 (study PRJEB29033, sample SAMEA4952264) | chicken gut metagenome | biome: Broiler Chicken; feature: Gastrointestinal Tract; material: Caecum | place: Ireland | collected 2018 | study: Broiler...
TACGGGAAAATCCGCACAGCGAATTTTATAGGTTACGCTTGCAAAAGCGCGGTTTCCATAGGTAGTTCACTTGTAGTCATTTGTGGTCATCTACAGTCATTTATAGCTAATATTTCAGCCGTTTTTAGTATATGCAAACCCTTTTTTGCCACTTTAAATCACTTACAGACATCTGTAATCATTTGTGCGGCGTGGACATTTCGTGGACACTCATTGATTAATATCGAGATGGTGGCCGTTTGGTTGCAATACCATGTAAAAAAAATTTTTTGAAAAACTTTTAATAACTGCCATATATTGTCAGAATAGGAAAAGTATCATACAGATAGATAACAGAGAGGTGAAGACATATGTTGACAGCACTTTTAATCGTACTATTGATTTTACCGCTATTCTTGCTTGCTGATAAAATAAAGCGAAACCAAAGAGAAAAGCTTATCAATGACGTTAAATCCGGCCGCGGCGTGAAAAGAGGTAAATCAGACCCCGTTTTGCAAAAGCAAATCCGAGATGAATTTATAGCCGAAACCGCCCCGTATCTTGATATCGTTGACCCGAAGGCGAACCTCGGGCTTGTGATTAAACAACTTAGAGATAAATATGAACCGGGAGTGGAACACAAAGTTATTCCTGAATCTACTTGTGTGAACTATCAACGCATAAAAAATTATGTTGCCGTAGTTCGATATTCCTGGCACAAAGCGAACATACCTTATACAACCGTGCTTAATTGGTGTCTAGATGAAGTTGAAACCAAGGAACAACTTATTCCCATTATAAAAGAAAAACATCCGGAATTTCCTGTCGAACAAATTGAGGTGACTTTTGATGATATGGAAAATAAACACAAGTGGTTTATGGAAAGATATAATAAAAAGTGTAAAGATTACTGGCTTCGTAAATATGGTAACGAACGTAGGGTTATAGACGCGGAACCGACTCTTTTCTTTGCGGGAGAAGACATATATGAAGTTCTTCCATTCGGATATTATACAGACGGTATGATACCGTTGGAAATACTCAGAGAACAATGTTTCGCAAAAACAAGGGAAGAGTTTGAACAATTCCTCATAGATAATCCTGAAGTCTGGTGCAGAATTAAAAAGGTCACAGAATTCTTTGAAGACTGCCCAGCGCTCCCCGGGGTTCTCCCCCTTTGCCTTCATAGAAAATACCGCACGTTAAGACAAAGAATGTACGATTCCTTAAGCTATTTTAATGAAAGCGGTGCTTTGGCTTCGAGCTACATGAAGCCTAGATTGGCTAAGTACGGTATAACAGAGCTTGTCTATATACCTAATGACCTCTATAATACTATATAATAATATATAATATAATACTATATAATATAACCTATCAACAACAGCGTTCTTATGAGCGCTGTTTCTATAGTGTCCTTGACGAACGGAGAGGCGGCCGTGTTATCACGACCGCCTACACATCGCATTAGCGACGTTTAATGCGGATAATACCGCGAATTTTAATTTTCGCAATCTTACGCATTATTATCACCCCCTTTTGACTATGGTTTAGTCGGGTCGTTAGCAACTACCCCATGGTCTCCAGAGCACGATGTGTAGCGTTATTATAGCACGCTGCCATTCGTTCGTCAAGTGGCACATCTTCAATTTTTACAAGACCCATTCGGGTGATATTCAAAATAAAATTTTATGAAAATTGCGGCGAAAATACGCAATTCTTTCCAATTAGAAATTATGAAAATAGATATTTATAAAACCGAAAACAAGTACGGTATCATTTACGCAGATCCACCGTGGCGTTATGACAACCCAAAAAACAACGACCCGGCGATGGGAGGGATAACATACCCTACCATGTCTCTTGAAGACATATGCAATATGCCGATACATAACATCGCCTCTAAAAACTGCATTTTGTTTTTATGGGCAACAATGCCAAAATTACGCGAGGCGTTAGAAGTAATTAAAGCGTGGGGATTCAATTATAAAACCTGCGCTTTTTGCTGGGTAAAACAAAACCCTTCGGGAAATGGAATTTATAGTGGTCTTGGCCACTGGACAAACGGCAACGCAGAGTTGTGTTTACTTGCGACGAAAGGAGCGCCAAAAAGAGTTTCGAAAAACGTTAAGCAAATCGTCCTTGCCCCACGGGGACGGCACAGTGCCAAGCCTCACGAAGTCCGTAACAGAATAGTCCAACTCATTGGTGATATATCTAGAATCGAATTATTTGCCAGAGAAGAACCAGAAGGTTGGGATTGTTTTGGCAATGAAATATAGGAGAATATATAATAAGGAATAAAAAATGAACGAGGCAATAAGAAACCATCACACGATTGAATTTTTATCAGATAAACCGATAGCACTCGAACAAATATTTTATTTAGTCGAAAAAGATGAAGCTCAGTTTTTTTATGGCACATGCGAAGTGTGTGGTGGGAAAAACAAAGTAGAACTCAATGGGTATGAATTCCCATGTCCAAAGTGCCACGGGCAAAGTTCCAGCAATATAATTGTGCTGCGAGTTCCCAGATATACTGTTCATAGGTTTCGGGTATCTGGTATTAGCGAGAAAAAGACTGGGGCTTACTGGAAGCCTTCCTGTGGTTTAAGCACTGAAATTGAGATAACATTTTCTCGCCCCCGCCCTCGCGTTGGAGCATCGTGGAATGAATATGATAAAAAATACGTCTTAAAATCTTCTAACCATTCAAAAATCATATTAACTCAATTTGGACATGAATACCATAGTGAATATAAAGCCGCCGTAGCAGAAGCGGATAAATTAAATGAGGAGCAACAAGCTATCGTTCAAAAGTACAACGCTGACTTCAACACAAATTTCATATTTGAGAAACCAAAATACGACAGTAAATTTCAATAAAAATTTCTATTTATGAGGTGCTATGATTAAAATCCTTCTAGGAGGGAGTCCCTGCACCTTTTGGTCTATTGCCAGAGCTGGTAGAGAAACTCATCCTAGTGGTGTTGGGTGGGAATTATTTGAAAACTATTTAATAGCAAAAGAAAAATTTCAGCCTGATTTTTTTATCTACGAGAACAATCAAAAAATCCATTCATCGATAGTTGAAGAAATTCGCCGACTTTTAGGATGCGGCACAGATTCCAACACCCATTGTATTGAAATAGATTCGGCTCTTGTTTCTGCTCAAAAACGACGCAGGTTTTATATACATAATTGTGGCAATGTTGAACAGCCCGCGGATCGAGGCATCCTTTTTCAAGACATACTTGATAATGGAATAGTAGAACGGGACAAGGCTTATTGTCTAACGTGCCATGAGGGCAATACACGGGACTACTTTTTAAAACGACAAACAAATTTGGTGTTCATTCCGATTTACGATGAACTAGCAGCAAACAAATCGAAAAATATCTCCAATGACAAATATTATCGCATATATTTCGCAGACGGCAAGGCGGCAACGATGTGTGCAGGAGACATACAATCCGTGTTGGATAATGGATTACATCTACCCCTTTTTTCTGGCACATATTCTTTTGAAACCAGCGGAAGCATTAAACCTGCAAATCCGAAACTACCCTCTCCTATATATGAAATAAGAAATGGCGAAATACTGATAAGAGGAAGAAAATATCCTGTGAATCTGAAAGACGGTTCGTACACTATCAGGAAACTTTCGAGCGCCGAGTGTTGCCGTCTACAAACACTACCGGAAGATTACTGTCGAAGTGTTTCAAACACCCAAGCCTATCGTTGCATTGGAAATGGGTGGACTGCTGAAGTGATAATCCATATTCTTTCTTACGCGCTGCGAAACATCCCAAAAAACGAAGAAGTTGTTGTCTTATCTCTGTATGATGGTATAGGAACTGGCAGATACTGTTTGAATAAAATGGGGTTTACAAATGTGAAGTATTACGCATATGAAATTGATAAACACGCCATCAAAGTCGCAACAAGCAACTTTTCTGACATCATAGAGTGCGGAGATGCGTTTCAAGTAAGAGAACAATTGTTTTCAGAAACATTTCCGCCGAACCACGAAATTGACTTGAAAACAAATAGAAGGAGATAAAAAATGAAATATAAAAGATTGACAGATAGAGTGATTGCTGAAATGTTAAGAAACACAGAGGGAGAAAGTTGGGATAGCGACAACATCGAAGCACAATGCTATATTCGCCTTGCCGAGTTGGAAGACAAAATCGAGAGCGGAGAGATTATCTCCGTGATACAAAGCGAGCAAGACGAACAAGAGATAGCTTACTTCGTAAAACATAATGCGGCAGTTAGAAAACAAGCCGTGAAAGAATTTTCGGATAAAATCCTATCTGCTAGCAAAATAACATTTTGTGCTTTCACAGATGCAAGAATGGAACTATCTTTGGCTGAATACAAACAGTTAATAAAGGAGGCGGAACAATGAGAAACAGGAATTGCCCGGATAAGGACGCGTGCTGGGACTATAAAGCGAGTAATTGCGAGGGTTGCGCGATAGGAGAAAAGATTGCTCGCCTCGTACGTCAAAACAAAAAACTCAAAGCCGAAAACGCCAACCTTCGCCACCGCGGGGAAGTCGCGGAAAGGGCGTTAGAAAACAAATGCAAAAATGTATGTAGTGCTTGTGGAATGCATCAAGCAGCGAATTGTAAGGGAAAGGAATTTTGCCAACAGGAAGCATTTAAGCGTTCTTTGGAACAAGCTGAAAAAGAACTCTCGGAGGAGAAGAACAATGATTCACGAAGAGCTGGAATGGTGTGATGTATGCGAAGATTGCGCCCAATATAAAGCCCTCGGTAACGATAAGTACTTATGTGTGCTCGAAGGTGGAAGGTGCAACGGATATTTTGCCTATAAGAAACTCAAAGCCGAAAACGCCGAACTTCGAGCAAGGCTAGAAAAAGCGGTGGAATTGCCTGCCAAAGTTGGAGACAGAGTATTTTATATTAATGGCTTTGCGCCCGATTTTGCGCCCGCTGCGGTGGAAGAATTTGAAATCGAAGAAATATTAATTCAGAAATCAACGACTATTTTCCGTTTAATAGGAGTTGATACAGGAATTAAAACGGTAGTTTTTCTATCGTGGTATAACAAGAGGTGGTTTACTGAACTTGAAGCCGCCGAAGCGAGGTTGAAAGAGTTAAAGGAGAATAACAATGACTGAAAGAGAAAAGATAATTGATGTGTTGCGAGGCAACATCGAGTACGAAGTTAACACCTACCCTGATGATAATTATACGGAAGTCGTAATTAAGTATGAGGCTCTTGCCGACACGCTTATTGCGGCGGGAATTGGTGATGTCGAAGAAGCAAAAAGAAAGGCCTTTGTGTACAGTAAAGAATTAACGCATTTAGACGGAATACTGAAAAGCGCAGAGCTTCGCGCCGAAGTTGCCGAAAAAGAGTTCAAAAAGGCAGAACACCGCGCGGTAGTTACGGAAAGGGCATTACTTGTAGCTTGCGATGATATAAAGGGTTTGTGTAGATATCTTTACGAGATTGAAAAGATAACGAAAGCGATTACGATTAAGTGTTATCATCCCGAAAAAATAGTGCCGAGAGAGTACATTGTCATAGCCGAAAAGGAACTCGCGGAGGAGAAAAAAGATGCGAATTGAATTTAAGAAATCTAATACGGTAATATCAGCAGAGCGTTTTCCTGATAAAAAGCGACCTGCAATATGTATTACAAAAGGCAATGAAGTGCAAGTTTATGGATATTTTCATAACAATGAATGTGCAGGCAAGTTTATGCGCGCATTATGTCAGTTAATTGCGGAGGTAATAAAAAATGAGTAAATGTGGTAAAGGCTGTATGCCTGAATGCGAATATTTTAAGACCGCAGGATGTGTTTCACCTTTTAATTGCCCATACAAAATAGAAACAAGATACATCAACTCAGTAACGACCTTCCCTGAAGGAGAAATACGAACTATGACCGACGAAGAATTGTATGAAATGATGGACGATATGGTCGAATTTATGAATCGTATTAGAGAAATAAATGAAAAACTATCATGCACCATATCAATTCTTCATAAGCGCTATCTGCAGGGCAAAAGAGATAAAACACACAATAAGGAGAAAGACAATGAATAATGGCGAAGCAAATAAATTTAGCGAGATAGAATTTAAATTTCGTTATAGTGTACGCACGAATAAATTTGTCTTTTGGTCTCCGAATTGTAGTACCGTATTGAAATATCCATACGACGACGTAGACTATGACGCTATACTAAATGATGTTCTTACTGATCTCAGGAAACAATATTTTCTTACCAACGCCGATGTCTACACAATTGAGGAGAAGATTAGATCGGCTATTAGGGAAATATGTACTCGACCGCAGGACGATCCTCATTGGCTGCTTGACACCAAACCGAAACCCACCGGGCACGGGAGTGAAGGAGCAGATTCGCTAAGGGAAAGGTTTTCAAGTCTTTTACAAAGACATAGAATGAGGTGGTTGTAGTACTGATTTCATTTCTTTAACCCTTTAAAAAAGCTATTTTACGCATTATAAAACAAGTGTTTTATCAACCACTTTTCCCCTATTTATCATAAAAAAATACACTATTAAGGAGTGAATACATATGAGTAGTTATTTGTCTCTCCGCAAGAACGGAGTTAATCTTATTTCCTTTTCACGAAACTCGGAAATATATCAGGTCTTGAAATATCAAGCACCCATCGGCGAATGGGCTCCTGTGGATATCAAGGCTTTGCACGAAGGGCTTGAAGAGTTATATGACTCAAAGCAAAGATGTCTCAATTATAAGAAGAGGGAAGAAAAAGCCTTGGAGTACCTCTCGTCCACAGAGGATATTTACGAAGCAGTTTCCTCGATTCAAAATACCGAAGAACAAATTGAAGGGATTGACCTGTGCATTGCTCACCTCGACCTTCTAATAAAAATTGCCAAGGAAACCGTTTATGAATACGAAAATGGTGTTTACGAAGCAAAGGAGATAAAATTTGAATGGAAAATCGACTGAACGAAAATAAAAAAGAATTTCTCTTGTTGTGCGAAGATATCAAACGGCCGGGGATAAGCGAACTTCTTAAATGGCTGGAGACCTCGGATTTTTTTACGGCGCCGGCAAGTACTAAGTACCACGGCTCTTATGAAGGGGGGCTCTGCGAACATTCACTAAATGTTGCCAAGACCCTACGCCTCCTATGCGGAAACTCCGATATGCAGAATGTTCCTTTGGAAACAATTTACATTATTGCCCTCTTCCACGATTTGTGCAAAGTCAATTTTTATAAGAAAAGCAAGCGGAATGTAAAAACGGATGCCGGCTGGGTTGAAAAAGATTATTGGGAGGTAGAGGAAAAGTTCCCTTGTGGAGAACATGCCGATAAGTCAATTATCCTGCTCCAGCAATATATAAAATTACTACCTGAAGAAATTATGGCAATTAGGGCACATATGGGAGGTTTCGACACTTCTGTTAAGGGAGGCAGTTTTATGATAGGTAAGATTTTCGAAAAGAGCAATCTTGCGGTCTTATTGCACTGCGCAGACTTAATGGCCACATATATCTGCGAGGGGAAAGAATAATATGACAAAACATATTCTAAGCTTATTCTACGACACAGACGAGGATTTATGGGTTGTAGACTTCCCAGAATTCCCTAATTGTTCGGGGGTTGGTCAAACCGCTGCCCTAGCCTTAATTAACGGAATTCGAGCCGTCGAAAAGGAAGCAAAAATTTATAAAGCGAAAGGGCTTCCAAGTCCTATCACTTTACAGCTTTTGGAAACAAAAAAATACATATAAAGGAGGCAAAGATGCCGAAAGAAAGAAATGAAGCAGCAAATAAAGACATTGCGGGACTCAATATCCACGAGAAGCTTTTAAAGATAGCCGATATGGCTGGCGTGCTTAGAAAGAACCGCGAGGGATTTAACTATAAATACACAGACGAAGCGGAAATTCAAGCAAAAATAACGGCAGGAATGCAAAAGTATAAAGTGATGCTCTACCCTTCGATTGTCCCGGGAACATTAAATATATTCCCCCACCATTATGAGAAACCCAAAACTCGTAGAGAGAAGGAAAAGGTCATCGACTATACGGTTCCCGTGAATGAAATTATCGTTTCTTGCGAAGTTGAATACCTTTGGGTAAACGCCGACAACCCCGAAGAGAAAATTACCAGATACTGGGCATACATCGGACAAATGGAAGACGCTTCACAGGCGTTCGGAGCGGGTGCTACTTACGGAAACAGATACTATCTTTTAAAAGCTTTGCAACTCGCAACCACGGAAGACGACCCTGACGAATATCGCTCTAAACAAAAGAGAGCCCTTCAAGAAGAAGAGGATAAAGAAGTGAGGGAAGCCAAAGAAAAAGCCGAAAAGGTTCTCAAAGAGGCAAAGGCCGAAGTAGTCGCTTCGGGTACAGCTCTTATATCAAAAGGAGTGGCGAAAGAAGAGATAAGTAAAATTGTTGCCGAGTTGAATAATGGCAACGGAAATCCGAACTCGATAAAAGACCTCGATACCGCAAAAAGAATCAAGGAAGCTCTTGATAATTTCCAATCTCAACCGCAACAACAAAAAGAACTCAAAGTAAAAAAGGAGAAACAACAGAAAAATGATATTTTGTAACGGACAAATTTACGCAAAAGTTTGGAAGGCAACACCGGCAGAAAACGGAAAATACATAGACCTCAGAATCAGTACATCCGAAAAAGACCAAGATGGTAATTTCGTCAACTCTACTTGGTTTCCAAGGGCAATAGGACATGCCGCGAACTCTCTCAAAGGTGTAAAAGACGGCGACCGTATTTTAATAACTAAGGCGAAATTCACCAACGAATCTCGTGAAATAAGCGAAGGAAATCGCCGTTCTTATTTCAATTTCCGAATTCTTGAAGCAAAGATTATATCGGAAGATAACCAACATCAGTCTTCGCACGGCGCTGAAGCAGTAAAGAAAGAGCCCACCCTGCCTCCTTCTGCCCCCATTATCGATGAGGCAGAAGACTGCCCTTGGTAAGCACAGGAAAAGAACGATATAGCTTCACGAAACTTTCCTCATTTAACAATTGCAAATATGGCTACAAGCTTACTTATATCGACCACTGTAAAGGTATAGGCAACTGCTTCAGTTCTTACGGCAGTCACGTCCATTCGATTATGGAGCGATATGCCAAAGGGGAACTCAATCTCTGGGACTTACCGTCTGTTTACGAATGGGAGTTCGACTCGGCAGTCCCTGAGAGTTTCCCTAAAAGCCGTTTTTGCAAAGATATGCGCAAGTTATATTATGAACAAGGGCTCACGTTCTTAAATAACTTTCCCGGATATGATGAAATCGACATATTGGGAGTGGAAGAAACTTTTGAGTATCCTATTGATGACTGGATATTCACCGGTGTCATAGACCTTATAATCCGAGATAAAGACGGGAAGCTTATCGTCCAAGACTACAAATCAAAATCAGCTTTTAAAAATAAAGCAGAGCAAGCAGAATACGCAAGACAGCTGTATCTTTATTCTCTCTATGTAAAAGAAAAATATGGGAAATATCCTGACTTATTGCGTTTTGTAATGTTCCGTAAAGAGAATATAATTGACATTCCCTTTAACGCGGCAGGAGCAGACGAAGCCGTTGGTTGGGCTAAGGAAACCGTTAAAAAAATACGCGAATGCGAGGACTTTTCGCCGTCTTGCGAAGAATTTTTTGCCGAAAATTTATGTAATCACAGAGAATATTGCATCAACAGAATTTAAAGGAGGTGAATACCTATCTTTGTAGAAAAGGAACAGATACAAAAAGCTAAAGCGAAGCTCGGAGATAGGAACGCCGACATAATAGCAGAGCTTTTGCATGTGGAAAAATGGGATGAAAAAAATAAAAAAGGATGCTGTCCGTGGCATTCGGAAGACACTCCGAGTTTTATATATAACCCCAAAACTTATAGTATGCATTGTTTCGGGTGCGCACGCAATACTGACATCATTGATGCATATATGCACACAGGTTTAACCTATATAGAAGCGGTACAAAAGCTCTTCGAAGAAGCAAAAATACAATACACCTTCGGCGAAGTGGGGGTGAAAACCAAACATCAATATCATTATCCCACCCTCGACGAGTTGAACGAAAAAAGCCACGCGAGTGCTTATCTTGAAAAGAGAAAAATTTCCAGGGAAACTATCGACAAGCTTGATATCCGAGAAGATTCTCATGGTAATATCTCCTTCAATTATTACGACACAAACGATGTCCTTTGTATGGTTAAATATCGCCCTTCTCATAAGATTCCAAAAGGGTCGGGAGAAATAAAAAGCTGGTGCCAAAAAGGAGCGGATACAACTCCCCTTTTGTATAATATGAACCGCGTAAATATTACGCAACCTTTATTAATTACAGAAGGGGAACTTGATACCGCTGCCGCAATTGAAGCTGGATACACAAACGCTGTCTCAGTTCCTTTTGGTGCGAATAACTACTCCTGGATAGAGGAAAATTTCGATTGGCTTGAACAATTCGATGAGATAATAATTTGCTCGGACAACGACGAACCGGGAATAAAAATGCAAAAGGAATGTATTTTCAGACTTGGTTCGTGGCGAACGAAAGTGGTCGATGTGCCAAGGATACATACCGACCCCGTCACAGGGAAAACTATCCCGATGAAAGACTTGAACCATGTTCTGTACTACGAAGGGAAAGATGCAGTTATAAACCTCATACATAATGCGAAAGACTCTCCCGTGGATAGCGTTTCAGATTTTTCAGACATTTCAAACATTGATCTGGATGAAATTGATGGAGTAAAAACCGGCATAGAAGAAATCGACAGCAAGCTTATGAAACTCTTTTATGGCTCATTTACGATTATAACCGGGGTCAACGGTTCCGGCAAAAGTAGTTTTATATCTCAATTGATATGCAATTCCTTAGACGATGGCAAAAACGCATTTCTCTATTCAGGGGAACTACCTAATTTTCAGTCAAAAAACTGGATAAATTATATATTCTCCGGACAACGTAATTTGAGGGAATACAACATAAGCGGCGCCCAGTATTGGAAAGTAACACCCGAAGCGCAAGCAAAAATCAACGAATTTTATAAAGGGAAACTGTTTATCTACAAAGACGGGTATGACCACCGCGTAGATTCTATTTTACAGGCAATGGAAGACACAACTCGAAAATACGGTTGCAAGTTCCATCTTATAGATAATCTTACATCGGTCAATCTCGGAGCGAATGACCAAAATAAGTTCCAAAAGCAAGAAGAATTCGTCACAAGGTTAATTGATTTTGCCAAAAAATTCAATGTTGCCGTAGTACTTGTGGTTCACCCCCACAAACTGGACACAATGCGAAGATTGACAAAAATGGACATACAAGGTATTTCCGCAATCATAGACTTGGCACATAGAATTATCAGTCTATATCGCGTTACAGCGGCGGATAAGAAAGGTGAACCCAGTAAAAAAGGAAATGGCTGGTACAAAGAGCCTATCAAATACGACGTGCTCTGTGACATCCTCAAGGATAGAATGCTGGGCTTCGAAGGCAGTACGACGGGGTTATATTACGATCGTCCCTCAAGACGTTTTTTTGTCGATGAAAAAACTCTCGACAAGAAATATAAGTGGGACGATGCCGAATACGACTCCCCGCTTCCATTCCCACCGCCCCAACTTAACACACCTGCCGATGATGAAATTTACGGTACGATAAAGGAGGCTACATGAGAATTTTTCAAAACTATCATAAGCATTCTATGTATACAAACGTCAGAATTTCCGATTCGGCGGTTACCCCGGAAGCATATGCTTTGCGCGCAAAAGAACTTGGGCATACCATTGTTTCTTCTTGTGAGCACGGATGGCAAGGTAATTACTTCGAGACTATCGAAATAGCAAAAAAATACGGTCTTAAACCATTGATTGGCGCAGAGGTCTATTGGGTTAAAGACCGTTTTGAAAAAGACAGAAGCAACTGCCATATGTTTATCGGGGCAAAAAACGAACGTGGAAGGCAGGCTCTGAACGATGTGCTCTCCGAAGCAAATCTCACAGGCTTCTACGGGCAACCGAGGCTTGACATCCCTTTAATTCTCTCTCTTCCAAAAGACGATGTCATAGTCACGTCAGCCTGTATAGCCTATTGGAGATATGAAGACATAGAACAGATAACGGCTGAGTTTGCCAACCACTTCGGCAAAAACTTTTTCTTAGAGGTTCAATACCACAACACCCCGTCCCAACGAGAATTAAATCAACGAATCTTGAAACTTCATAACGAGCTGAAAATCCCGTTGATTATGGGGTGCGACAGCCATTACATATACCCCGAACATGGACAAACCAGAAGTGATTTTCTAGTTTCTAAGGGCTTGTCATATCCAGATGAAAAAGGATGGTTTTTAGACTACCCCGATGGTGATACGGCATATCAACGTTTTGCCACCCAATGCGTATTAAGTGATAGTGAAATATGCGATGCGATGGACAACACAAACGTGTTTTTGGATGTTGAAGAATATGATACGCCTATCTTCAATTCCGAAATAAAAATGCCGTCGCTCTACCCTAACGCCACACAAGGTGAAAAGAACGAAATATATAAACAGCTGGTGTGGCAAGGATGGAAAGAGTACAGAAAACAAGTTCCTGAAGATAGGTGGGCTCATTATGAAGACGATATTAAAAAGGAAATGCAAATCGTCTTCGATACCAACATGGCCGACTACTTTATCAATAACTATTATATAATACGCAAAGGTAAGGAAAACGGGGGCTGGCTTACCAAGTCAGGCAGGGGGTCGGCAGTATCTTTTATAACAAATATGTTGCTAGGGTTTACCGAAGTAGATCGTATTGCGGCAAAAACCCACATGTATCCAGAGCGTTTTATGAGCACTACCCGTATATTGGAAAGTGGTTCGCTCCCCGACATAGACTTCAACTGCGCCCCCGTCGAGCCTTTCGCCCGTGCGCAAAAAGAAGTTCTCGGGGACGACCACTCGTATCCGATGATAGCGTATGGAACAATGCAGAAATCGGCGGCATGGAAATTATATGCAAAATCACAGGGAATCCCATTTGAGATAGCCAATGCCGTTTCAGAACAAATACGCAAATACGAAAACGCAATTAAACACGCTCAGGAAGACGAAAAAGAAGCCGTTGACATTTTTGATTATATCGACAGAGAGTATCGGGACATCTACGAAAGAAGCAAAGATTATCTCGGACTTGTTACATCTTGGAGTATTGCCCCCTGCTCATATCTCCTGTATTCCGGGAGCATTCGAAAAGAAATAGGGCTCGTCAAAGTCAAGGATAACATCTGTTGCATTATGGACGGGCATTGGGCTGAAAAATGCCACTTTCTGAAAAACGATTTGTTAAAGGTCTCGGTCGTGGACTTGATATATCGAGCCTATCACCGAATAGGTATGGAACCACCGACTGTCAACGAACTGCTAAAGATGTGCCCGCCCGACGACCCCGCGTGGGAAATTTACGAGCTTGGTTGCACCTTGGGTATCAATCAATGCGAACAGCCGGGAACATCGGCACGCGCAGGCAAATATAAGCCGAAAAACATATCGGAATTGGCCGCTTTTGTCGCGGCAATACGCCCGGGGTTCAAATCAATGTACAAAACTTTCGAAAGCAGAAAGTCGTTTACCTATGGTGTAAAAGCGTTCGACGATTTAATACAGACGGAAGAAATGCAAAACAGTTTTATTCTTTATCAAGAGCAAGAAATGGCAGCTCTGAATTACGCCGGGCTAGATATGAGCGAATGCTACACCGCCATCAAAAACATTGCGAAAAAGCGCACGGATAAAGTCTTGGCGTACAAAGAGATGTTTGTAAACGGCGTTTCAAAAAAGTTGATGGAGGTCGAAAACAAAGACGAGAAAACCGCAATTGAACTCGCAACAACCCTGTGGACAATTATAGAAGACTCTGCCAATTACTCGTTCAATGCTTCCCACGCATACTGCGTAGCGCTCGACAGCTTGTATGGTGCATGGATTAAGGCTCACCACCCTCTTGAGTTCTACGAAGTGATGCTTACTATCGCAGAAGAGAAAGGTGATAAAGATAAAATGAACGCCCTTAAAAACGAGGCTGAAAGTTTCTTCTCGGTAAAATTCCCGCCATTCAGATATGGACAAGACAACCGGCAAATTAAAGCCGACTCTTCCTCTAATTCGATTATTAACTCCATATCATCCATCAAGGGGTTTAATGTCAGCGCGGGAGAAATTTTGTATAACTGTGCCCAACAACATTTTTCTTCGTTTATTGATGTATTGAGTTGGCTCAGTTCAAAAGGATTTAAAGAAGCAAAAGTCAAGCCCTTAATCCTCATAGGATATTTTCAGCAATTCGGGAACATCAACAATTTATTGTTTCTCCTGGACTCTTGGAAATTATTCAAAGAAGGCGAAGCCAAGCTTATACGAAAGGATAAAATTAAGAACAATATCATCAACGACATTTTAAAGGAAAAATGTATGGCTGAAGCAAAGAACGGGGCTGAAAGTACGAATTACAAGGTCACAGGACTTTGTAAAGAATGTTTAAAAGAATTGGAAAAGCGAATCACGGAGCAACCATTGCCCGCTCCCTCGGTTAAAGAACAAGTCAACAACTCCCTCGATATTTTAGGGTATGTAGATGTCGTCACCAATAACCCCGATGACAGAAAACGTTTATTGATAACCGATGTAACGAAAATGGAAGACAGTTCAGGCAAGACTTGGGGATACAGGATTGGGACACATAGTATTGGCACCGGCAAATCCGCAAGAGTGACTATTCGGGCTGCTAAGTTCGCGCAATCACCAGTTAAGCCAGGAGATATTCTTTACGCTACCGAGGTATATCAAAACAAAAGTGGCTATTGGTATCTTATATCTTATAGAAAAGAAATATAGGAGGAATACATGAAAGAAATTCTTATAATTAACGGTTCCGGCGGAGTCGGAAAAGGAGAATTTGTAAAAGCCCTTAAACGATTTGCGACGGTGAGATACATCAGCATCGCCGATAAAGCAAAAAGTATAGCTAAAGACATCGGGTGGGATCAGCAAAAACGGGAAAGAGATAGAAAATTCCTTTACGACTTGAAACATCTGATAGATGAATACAATGATTACAATTATCATTACGTTCAGGAAGAAATCAACAAATTTTTGAAAAAAAGATATGAAGAAATTCTGTGTATTGATATGCGTGAAAAGGAACAAATTGAGAGAGCTAAAGCTGATTTCGGAGCAAAAACCATATTGGTAACTCGTCCCGATGTTGCCCAAATCACATCCAACCCCGCGGATAAAAATGTCAATGATATTGAATACGACTTCACCGTTGATAACGATGGAAATTTGAACGATTTGTTATTAACCGCACGAAACATCGTCGAAATCCTTAGACAACAATGGAGGGCTACACACAAAGCTACAAAACCAAACGAGTATAACAAAGTCATATACATAAGCCACCCGTTCGGTGGGGAGCAAAAAAATATCGAAGATATTGAAAGAATAATTCTTTCTCTTATCAAAGATCTGCCGGACTATCTGTTTCTCTCCCCGTGCCATGCATTCGGATACCAATACAAAGAACTTGATTACGAACAAGGACTTTCCGAATGTATCTGGCTACTTGACCAGGCAGATGAAATGTGGGTATTCGGAGATTGGGAAAATAGCAAGGGTTGCTTTGCGGAAATTGATTACTGCGAAACAATGCATATACCATATCACATATTCAAAAATAAGGAGGAAGCATTAAATGAAGGTAACACTTTACACGACCGGTTGTCCTAAATGTACGGTCTTAAAAGCCAAATTGGACGCCAAAGGGATTGCTTACACTGTAGAAAGCAATACTGAAGAAATGGCCAGGAGGGGGTTTGATTATCTCCCGATGCTTGAAGTCGATGATATAGTTTACGACTTTGCCAAAGCCGTAAAATGGGTAAATGAGAGGTGATTATGGAAATAAGTTTGAATTTGGACAAAGAATTTACTGATTGTATAAATGAACTCCGCGAAAAATATGGTGAAAAATTTGAGATGATGAATGGTTTCCACAACCAGAATCTTAATTTTACCGATTTTATAAACAATTTTGTAGACACTGCAACCGTGGCGGACGTCACAATTGACGCGAATGCGAACAGTAGCACTCACGACGTTCGCACATTAATGAGCGATATGGTTAAACCCCATACAAAACTACTCTCGTTCAATAAAATATTCTGCGAGACGCGGAAAAAATACGGGGTCGAAGCCGCACGAAAGTGGCTTGAAGAGGAATGGAACGGAACGTTTTATCTGCATGACGCCCCTTCCGCAAGTTTCCTGAGTTACTGTTATGCATACGATATCCAGCAGATAGCGGAAAAGGGATTGTTCTTTATAAACCGGTTCAAAACAAGCCCTCCTAAACACCTTACAACCTTCAATGACCACATTCTTGAATTTATTTCTTGGGCTGCAAACCGGACGAGCGGCGCCGTCGGGTTGCCAAGCTATCTCGTTTACAGTTTCTACTTTTGGAAAGAAGATGTAAAAAACAAGGTGTTTTTAAAAGACCCCGAATATTATCGCAGACAGTGTTTTCAAAAATTCGTATATGACCTGAACCAGCCATATCTCCGTGTGACTGAATGTGCGTTCACGAACATCACCATTATGGATAGATGTTATCTTACCGAATTGTTCGGTGGCAAACAGTTCCCGAATGGAGAGTATATAATCGATTATATCGACGATATCATAGAACATCAGAAAGTCTTTATGGAAGTAGTATCGGAAACTCGTGCAGACACCATGATGACATTCCCTGTTTTGACGTACAGTCTGCTGTATCAGAACGAAAAATTTGTTGACGAAGATTTTGCGCGTTGGTGCAATAAACACAATATGAAATGGTGCGACAGCAATTTTTATGTCGGAAACGACGTTACATCGCTTTCTAACTGCTGTCGCCTCGTTTCCAACACGAAAAAACTCCGCGCCTTTATCAATTCCATAGGTGGCACTTCCCTTTCGATAGGAAGCGTAAAGGTCAATACGATAAACCTGCGGCGTATAGCATTGGAAGCAAATGGTGACCAGAACAAATATATAGAAATCCTTGGAGATAGAGTGAAAACTTGTATTAGAACGCTGGACGTGATACGCGGAATTATTTCGAGAAATATCGAAAAGGGCTTGCTTCCCAATTATAGTTACGGGCTTATTGAACTTGATAAGCAATACAACACAATCGGGATTACCGCAATGTATGAAGCACTGAACGATTTCGGACTGATAGATACTGATGAGTTCGGAAATAAGTCGTATTCAACAAAAGGCCTTGAATTTGCAAAGCGTATTATGAACACCATAAATACCATCAAGGATGAATACGAAAATGGTTATAGCATAAATGTCGAAGCTATACCAGCCGAGCGTGCAAACGTGGTTCTCTGTAATAAAGACAACGAACTCTACCACCCCGAAAAAGAATATTTTATCTACAGCAACCAATGGATACCCCTTATGGAAAAATGCACGCTGAATGAAAAAATTAAGCTCGGAGCGTTGTTGGATAAGGAGTGCGGCGGAGGACAAATTTCGCACATAAATATTCAGGGCGACTTTGCCAGCGAAGAGCAGGCTTGGGGGCTTTTAAATTACATAGCAAGTCAAGGCGTAATTTACTTCGCTTACAATAAGAAAATCTCCGTATGTGAAAACGAACACGCGTTTTTCGGTGAAACGTGTCCTAAGTGTGGCAAACCTAAAGCAGATACATATTGCAGAGTTGTCGGATTCCTCACCCCCGTCAGCAGTTGGAGTAAGGAACGAAAGAAAGAATTTGATCACCGTAAATGGTTTAAGGTGAGCGAATGATAATCAAAGACATCCAAGACGAAACTCTTCAAGACTATAAGGATGTCGCAATGCTTATCTCTGCCCGCACCTGCGACTGGAAATGTTGCAGGGACGCGGGGTATGAGATATGCCAGAATTCCGAAGTCGCAAGGCGCAAAGATATAGACATTCCGAACGAGAATATCTGTGAAAGATACTTGTCCAACAAAGTCAGCAAGGCAATTATTTTCGGAGGTCTTGAACCGATGTTCCAGATACTAGATATATTGGCTATCTTGGAATTGTTGAGAAACCATTACCATTGTAATGATACCGTCGTAATATATACGGGATACGATAAATCCGAAATCAAGCCGCAGATAAGAGCCCTTTCCGAATACCCTAACGTAATAGTAAAATACGGGCGATTTATACCAAACCAGCCTACTCATTATGATGCCGTTTTGGGGGTGTTTCTTGCAAGTCCCAACCAATGGGCAGAAAAAATTTCATAAGGAGAAAAATAATGAAAATAACAATAAATCCCGATTTAGAGTTTGCAGCAAAGGTCAAGGAACAAGTTCTTTCAAACGATGGATACTGTCCGTGCAGAATTTCCCGTACCCCTGATACAAAGTGTATGTGCAAAGAATTCCGTGAGCAGAAAGAACCGGGGTTATGTCATTGCGGACTTTATCTGAAAACAGAATAATATAGGACGCCATGAAACCATGGCGTCCCACTCTAGAAGGTGCTCCACAAGAGCATGAGCACTTACTCTTGTGACAATGCGCGTTCCGAAAAGGTAAGCAATCCCAAAAAAACCTATCGGAACATTTTTATTCTACCACAAAAAAATTTTTTGTCAAGGGTTTGTGATAATTTAAATTTTAACAAAAATAACTTTACCCTTTTTATTGATACCCGATGTTATATTCGGTGGGATATATTATAAAAAAATATGAACAAATGTTCAGAATTTTGACACTCAGATATTGCTTTTGGCGAATTTAGGATATACACTAAAATTACAGTAACCCAAGGAGGAAAATATGAGAGAACCTGATGTTTGGAGTAAAACATTGCTTACAACCTACTACTATCTTCCGAAAGCGGTCAAGTCCGCCGAGGTGAAGATAACTAACTACCCTTTTACACAAGGGACAGTATTCCAGGACGCCGTGACGGTATGCAAAACAATACAGCGTTTAACGGACAACAGGAATGCGCTCATTAACGCAAAAATAATCGTTGATAGCATAATGGATAAACTACCAAAGACATACCGAGATTTTTTATATCTAAGATACATAAAACACACTCCTTTTGAAGAAGTAGCATCCTTTCTCGGAATAAGCCGTTCTACCGCTTACAGGAAAAACAATGAAGCGGTTGCTGCTTTTGCCTCAATTCTTGAAAATTCTTACAAGGAAGCAGAATATTTCTGTAATGTGTTTGAAGCCCACCCGTTTTTGGGGGAGGCATACAGAATCATCCGCGACAATGAAAGACGTCAGCGCTTAATGAACAGACAGAGGGTTGTGGATGGAAAACCGACCGATATCGCAAAATAAGTCGAAAAAAAAGGCAGCTGCGATTTCGCAAACTGCCTGTAAAAAAAAATTAAAATTCTCCGCGCCGATCGGCGCAATCCCACAATAATATTTGCCAGTTAAAACGCCGTAGGAGGTTATATCCTACGGCGTTTTTTTTATTTCCTCGCCACCGCGCGTCCGCGCAATGCCGCTTATTGTTTATACTTCGCAAGTATAGTCATCGTCCGGGAAAAATTTTTCTCCCAAATCGGTAGCCTGTCCCTCAAACCAGATAGAGTCATAGGGAGGTAATTCTTTTTTCTTTTTAACCTTAGTCATATACTCCCTGTACCAATATCTTATCATCGAAGGTATACTTACTATAAATGGCATAACAAACCCGAATACTGTATTCTGGATGCCGTGGCCTGCTTCATGTTGTTTGACGTGTAAAGTGGGGTTTTCGCTTGTGAACATAAACCCTCCGAGACTGAATCCGCCCCATCCTTCACCTATTTCGAATCGAATCATACAATGAAAGCGACGCGGTTTATATCCGAATATCATCAAAAAGACCGCTATTGCAAACCCCAGCAACGTCAATGGCAACCCCCACGTTAACGAGAGGGTCCAGAATAACACCGGGTTAATCTTCTCATTTTTGTTCATCTTCCGTCTCCTTCTTAGCTTGTTCTTCTTGCGCCTTTTTAATTGCGTAACTTTTTACGCTTGCAAAAATTTGTTCAACAAGTGAATCTAAAACGGCGGTAGTAAAAAACGGCTTCAATACTTTAGGAACTAATTTCTTTAACTGTTCAATAACCTCAGCCTTTTTCTCTTCTCCTGCCTTACCATCTATTTCTACGTTATCTATCCCGGCAGCTATCTGTGCGGTTATCTTGTTTTTTATGTAGAAATAGTACGACACAAAAGTGCCTATAATCGTTAAAATTGCGAACACTATCGACAAAATTGTTTCTAACATAGTTTCCTCCTTACTATTAATGCCTTGCGGAGCTTTATCCACGTTGCCTGCCTATAAAAGTCCGTGAATGCCATTGTCTACCCCCCCTTTTTTTTTACACGCAAAAGCCGAAACATACGCCGTGAGTCTCAGGTGCGCTGTTGCCGTTGCAATTGCCATATTTGCCGAAAAAGTAAAAAGCGTTGTTGGTCCCGAGGTAAGGCGAGCGCCACCACCAGTCTTCCGCTTTGCCGCTGCCGTTTGACAGCTTTTTGATAAGCAGAGGGTTATCTTTTTGGTCGTTGTCTCCGATAAGATTTTCGTAATACTTATACTGCGTGCCCTCTGCTTTGTAGGCATCCGCATAGTTCTTGATATTTGACATTGTGGAGTTTTCAATGCTTGTAGCAGAAAAAATCTCCGACATCGCAAGCAACCAAAGTTTGTCGGCGGAAGTTGTAATGCTTGTGCTCTGCCTGCCCGCTGTCGCCTTTTTATTGACTTGCTTTATTACGCTTTGCAAATCGGACGGAAGTTGCGAAAAGAGCGTTGCCATTGTAGACGTACGCATTTCGCTTCCGTCCCAGCCGTTCGCGCTCGTAGACGTCGGATTTATGCGATAGGTCGTTGCAAGCAGATTTTTCATTCCGATAGTCATACCAGCCTTACCGCTTCCGTCCGTCAAGTCGTCATGATTAAAACCGAGAACGACAAGCGTTATTTCTTCGCCCGTGCTCAACTCGATTGTTTTTTCGTCACCAACGGCAAAATATTCACTCGCATTCCCCGCTTCGGATATTTCCGCAATTTTCGTCCAAGACGCGTCCGCAAAAGGAGGCGCTCCAACCGGAGTTACAAGCGTTCCGGCGTTTATCGTGCTTCCGTCTGAAAGCGTAAATTTCATTTCATAGGAATGCTCCGTATCGTCAACCGTTATATTTCCCGCGTCAATCTCCTGTCCGTTCGAAAGCGTAAACTTCACCTTGTACGTTCCCGATCTCGCGGGAACAGTAAAAGAAACGGTTTCGTTTGTACCGTCCGACTTCGTAATATTGAGTTGATACGATTTTGTCGCCATTTACTATTCCCCCGTAACCTCGGTAAGAGTTACGCCTGTGATACTTACTCCGTCGTCACCCTTATCCCCGGCTGGTACTATAAATTCCCCAGCGGGAATTTCTGTACCATCTGTGAGTGTAATTTGTATAGAATAAACTTTATCAGCCATGTTTTTTCTCCTTTTTCTCTCAATTATTTTAATCTGTTACCAGTGGATAATAATTCTCCCGTTCGCTCCGCGACCGCCGTTTGACGAGCTCCCCAGATTACGATAGCCGCCTCCGCCTCCAGCACCTCCCGCAGTGCTAGGGGCATCTCCTCCATTTCTACTTGAACTCGTACCATCTTCGCCGCCTCTGCCAAATTGGCTGCAAGCACCTGTTCCTGCGCCTGATAAACTTCCTTTCACCTCGTAGCCGCCACGATTGATGCGATAATCATCTCCCTCAGTGGGATACCCAACAAATACAGAGATGGCATCGCTTTCGGTGCCGCCATCCACGACGCCTCTGCCTCCGGTGTAACCATCCGCCTGGTACAAAACAACAAACGTAGACGGAATGGTTACTGTTCCACCTTTACCGGCGGTACCATCGCTAGCTCCGCGACCGCCGCCACAGATAAGGCTTTCCCCTCTGACTTGAAGAGAAGAATCACCACCCCATTTCCCAGATCCTCGATTTGTCCCACCGATTGCTCCTTCGCCGCCTCTACCTATCACACAGTAAAGCGTATTATTTTCTCCTCTCATGGTTTTAAAATCAACCGCAGTCACAGCATAGCCGCCACTGCCGCCGCCGACCCCGCATAATAAAGAGGTGCCGCCGGAACCTCCGCCACCACCGCCTATTATTTCAAATATCAATATGTCTTGAGTGCTCGGTATTTCCGGTATCAAAGTATCTCCCGATGAGTTGCGCGTATAGTACTCCCCGTTCTCGCTCCTGTATATCCATATGGCTCCATAGCCAGAAAAAAATTTGGAAGAAAGGTCATAACTATTTGTAAATGTAGGGCGGCCGCCTTTTCTACAAAACATCACGGGCGCGTCATTTTTTTGAACTTTTTCAACAGAGACATTCGTAAAATCTAAGAAAGGTTTTATATATTCGTAGTTTGAAAAAGCTCTCGATCGAGGGTCGGTTTTATCTGTCGCCACTTCCAAATCATATGCTTCGGCAATATCCGTTCCGTTTATTTTTAGCGGCATAATTACTCCTCCACCATGTTAATCGACGGAGCTTCAATTTCCGCGCTAAATCTAATTTTCCCGTCAACTATTTGAAAATGCTCCGCGACGAACAGTAGTTGCTGTATCTGCTCATGTGTTAAAGCAGGCAAGTATCCGTCGGGGGTTATCGTTCCCTCTTTTACCGCTACGTCTTGAATTCCTACACCTTTTATATTTTGCCCTTCAGGATTTGGTTTTCCGCCATCATTTGTCCACGAAATATTTCCGTCCGCATCCACCGAGGGAGTAAATGTCGTTCCCGTGTCGCCTTTCACACCTTTTATGTTCCGCGCCGCTGGATTTTGTTTACCCCCATCGTTCGTCCAAGAAAGGGTACCGTCTTCGCTCACGGAAGGGGTGAATGTTGTACCCGTGTCACCTTTGTCTCCGGCGGGGACAACAATACTTCCGGAATCGACTGACGTGCCGTCTGTTAACGTAGCCGTAAGTTTGTATATTCTGTCTGCCATTCCTTTTCCTCCTATTTTTTTTGTTAATTAATAGTAAATATTTTATTAAACACAAAAACAGTAACTTATCCTCGTATCACTAGAGGGCGAAGAACTGCTCATGTGTCCCTGCGGATCGACGATTGAATATTGGTTTTTAAATAAAGTATCGCATGAACGAAGCCACCAAGAACTCGCTCGACTCTCATCATTAGACAAATATTTTATCCTATCTTTATAATTATTTCCATCTTTAACACTTCTCCAATACTCATATTGTTCTCCTTCAGCTAGGTACGGGCTAGTGTTATCTTTTTCCTCAATCTCTGCCTCCGCAAGCAACCAAAGCTTGTCTGAAGATATTACAATATCTGTACTTCCCAACCCTTCCATCGCTCTTTTATTAACTGGTTTAATGACTTTTTGTAAATCGGCTGGAAGTTCTAAAAACAGCGCAGGCATCGTATAATTGCGCATATAACTTCTATCCCACCCCCAACAAGTAGAGGAAGACTCCATTTTATATTCCGTCGTAAGCAAATTTTTCATACCAATGGTTATTTTCGCTTTTCCGCTACTATTAGATAGGTCATCGTGGTCAAACCCTAAAATCACAAGTGTTATCTTTTCCCCTGTACTCAAAGTAATAGTTTTTTCATCCCCCACTGAGAAGAAAACACTCGCCTTGCCCACACTTGCAATATTGTCAATTTCTGTCCATGAAGCATTTGAAAATGTAATAGGCTCAATCGGCTCCGTATAGACGATAATCTTTGGACGTCCACCGTTACCGCCATTAGACTGGCTGAAGGCTTCCCCATGTCCCCCTCCGCCGCCTGCGCCATTTGCATTGATATCTGCGTCACCGCCATCATAGCCATTATTGGTCTTGCCCTCAATCCCCCCATTACCAAACTGGCTGGGGGCGCCAGAGCTTGCGCCTCCTCCCTCGGTAACGCCATTGAATCCGCCACGAGTCAATTTATACTCATCTCCTTCATTTTCGAAACCAACAATTAAAGTATTCTGGGGACAGGTAATAGTGCTTGCACTAACTCCACCATTTGCAGACAAACCGTTTGTATAATAAAGAACTGATATTGCTTCTGGTAGGTCATCGGAGATATTGATTGTACCACCACTTCCTGCGTCGCCCGCGTTAGCTCCTTTTCCGCCTTGACAAGTTATTACAATTTTTTCTTCTCCACTTTCTTCGTAGACAACTTCCACATCACGCCCACTAGTCGCAGAGCCGCGATTAGATGCACCTATTCCACCATAGTCGGAACTGCTTGGCGAATCATTGAGCGGTTTTATACGTACTCTTACTTTTGCATAACTATAAGTTCCACCACTTTCGTTATATGGTAGTTCCTCAGTATTGACCATGATTACTGCATATGCTCCGGCGCCGCCACCAACACCAGCCAGTATTGCACCGCCACCGGTACCCCCTCCGCCACCGGCTACCATTTCAATAATATAACAAGTTGAGGCACTTTCCGTTGTTTCCCCGTTGTTCGTAGACCAAACTGATAAGAAGTTCGTAGTGGGAGTTTTAGTGTCAGGCTTGGAAAATACGATATTCCATTCTTGAACATCTTCGCTCGGGGGCGGAGCCGGTGCATACGATATCACCTCTGTAAAACTTGGTCTTCCACCTTTTGTGCAAAAGGTCATAGGAGTGCCGTTATTTTTAAATTCGGGAATTTGAATCTTCGTACTTTCGAAAAATGGTTTTATATATTTATGATTCAAATATGCTCTTTCCCTTGTATCCCCTTCGCTCGCAACCTCCAGCATATATTTTGTTTCAATATCTTCTCCATTTATTTTAAACATTGTACTTACTCCGTTGCTGCATTGAAGCTAGGTGCTTCCAGTTCTACCGCAAAAATAACTTTACCGTCGGTCACTGTCATATTCTGCGCGAGATATTGGAACATCTGAATTTGTTCGGGGGTTAAACCAGGTTCTCCTGCCGCTCCTGGGTCGCCTTTATCCCCCTTTTGTCCTTTTTCGGTAAAAAGTCCCCAGTGTTGTACGTCCGCATCCGGTGTTTCCATACCATTGGATATGTCTGCTATGCAGCAATAACTGTTGCCATCATATTCAACTACATCATTTATGACATATTGACCAGTGCCGCTTGTCCATGTACCCAAGAATGAGAAACCTTTGCCGTCCTTCCCGGGCTCCCCTGGGTTTCCTTGAGCACCGGGAGCGCCTGGTTGTCCTGGAGCGCCGGGGTCGCCTTTTTCACCATTTTTTGCTTTGATTTCGACAGTAGAAGAACTTCCATCAGTTTTGTTGAATTTCGCCTTGGTTACCATATATTCCCCGTCGGTCGATGTTCCTTCTACGATAACGTCTGTAATGCCGATACCATCGCTACCATCTTGCCCAGGAGCACCTTGCTCTCCTCTTGATGGTTTCCCCGTATCTTCTCCGTCAATAAACCAGTTTCCGTTCTCGCCTATTTCCGGCGCATTTTTTGTGGCAACTTCTCCCCATTCAAAGTCGTAATCTTCATCACTTTTCTTTACAAGCGCTTCCCCTACATTTCCACCAGGGGGAATAATTTCCCCTTTCCCTGGAACAACACCTTCCTCTTCAAGCGTCAACGTCTCTACGCCCACGCCGTTCTTGGCTTTTACTTCTGCTTCCTGAGTATTCCCGTCTTCAAAGTTGAATGTGATAGGAGTCCTCGTAAATTCCCCGGTTGTAGAAGAAACGCCACTCTCTACAGATTGTATGCCACTCTTACCATTTGTTACAGTGTATGTTATAACGTCTCCATCATTAAAAGTGATTTCATATGTATCGACTAAGCCTTCAGTATTTTTTTTCACGAGACTTGTGATTCCCTTGCCTTCGGGGATTGAGAACTTGAGTTCCATTGTTTTCCCGTCTTTGCTTACGGTGGTCTCGATTTTAGGGGTACTACCAGGCGCGAGTTCCTCTACAACCTCGTCTACTGTTATCTTGATAACAGAAGGTTTGTTTGTATCAACGCCGTTAATAACCCAGTCCCCGTCCTCGGCAATCTCGGGTGCTATAAGCTCGTTAGCATATTCTTCTAACTTCTTTGCCGTAGCGAGTAATTGCGCTAATATGTTTTGAGCTTCTTCATCGGTTCCTCCCTCATTGTCGGTTATATTAGTTACGGCAACATGTATATAAAACCCTTGGGAAGTCAAAACCTCTACCCCCTCGGAGTCTGTATCGCTTCCGATGTCCGTCTGAAACGCAATGTTGCATAACACACGACCTTCTTCCTTCAATAGTCCTGCCGGAATAGCTATCGCCGCCTGCGTGTTTTTGGGTTTACTCAGCTCCTCAAAAGCGTAGTTCACTAATTCACCGTCCGGCAAAACCGCGTACACTATTGCAGAAGTGTAATTCGATAAGTCTATTTCACCACGGTCATCATATAAGGTTACAAGCAGTATTCGTGACTTTGCGTCGCCTATCTGCGCCGAAACTACAGACACCGGAGCAACATTATAATCTACCGTAGGCAACCTCAAACACCTCACGGCCTTACCTGTCAAATCAACAGACATCCCTTAGTCCTCCTTTATGATTGGTTGTAAAGCTATCATCTCTGCCGCAGAAAGCGTCAGAGGCTCTATTTCGTCCAAATTGAGCGCGATTTGAGGCGCGTCAACTTGTGTATCGTCTAACTCTTTAATTGCGCTCCTGCAAGCGCTCAGGGCGTCAGGTTTTATTTTGCAACTATTTCCGTCTTCAACAATCTTTCCACCCTCATCTCTCTCGCCATATTCTTCTACAATGGCGCGGAGTTTTTCGTTATAAAAATTTTCCTCGTCGTCCGTTCCTTTTATTACCTTCATCATCTTGTAAGCAAGCCTCGCAGGTACCTGAATTTGTGACTTAGATATAATTATTTTCCTAATTAGAAGTAATTCGTCTAACTTCATAAATAAAATTCTCCTTTTATTCCGTTTTGATATTGACAACCTCCGAAAAATGATTTATGATAAACATAAGTTCATTCTTCGGAGGGGATTATGAAAAAATTTGCTTTGATTTTGCTTGTAGCCGTGCTGTGCGTACCGATATTCGCATTTGCCGCCTGCGCCGACCCTTCCGATGACCCTTATGACCTCTCTACTAAAGAGATAGGCTACGAAATTCCCGTCTACCCCGACTGCGAGTTTTCGTATGTGGTGAAGTGGGAAGAATGGGATCCCGAAACCCGGGAAGACATTGAAAAAAGCTGCACCGTAAAAATTACGGAATTCAAGGCCACCTTGACACAAAAAAAGTCAATTGAGACAAATGATGTTGTTGAAGATAGATTTTATCGTCATTATGTAACATTTCAAGCAAAAGGGAAAACCGATCCGTCTTTCGCCGGACAAAATTTCGGTTTTGATTTTTATTGTGGTGGCAGTCGCTATGTTATAGAAGCAAAAGCGGACGATGATGGCAATATAGTATGGCTAGAAGAACACGATATTTGGCAATATTCAGCTGAACCTATTTTTGCTGCTGTTACTAAAAGATAATACTATTTTTTCATTTGCGCCTTCAATAGTTGTATTTCTCTTACACATAATGCAATTAGCTCTCCATAACGAAGGTAGCAATCTCTTTCATCACTATTTTGTAGAATATTTTCTCCGTAAGAAGCAACCTCTTTTGTTGTCATTCCAGCTTTTTCAATAGCATATTTTACTTCTTGCGCGATAAACCCAGTATGATATCTTCCAGATGTTCCATGTTTATATTTATATCTTACAGGACGCAAATAATCAAACATCTCCGAGTATTTTGCGTTTAAGTCTTCTATATCATATTTCCACTTTAAGTCAGACTCTTGAAACCCGTCTTCAGGTTGAAACCATGTCCCTTCAAGAGTTCCTGAACCACCATTTCTCGCAGCAATTCGTATATTACCACTGCTTGTGAGAACTATATAAGCACCTGTATCTGTTCTTCCAGCATCTCCCTCGCCGTTTTTAAAACTCGTTGCTTTTAATTTTAATTGAGGATATCCCCAAACAACAGTATATGGGATAGCAACAGGACTCGTGCTTCCTTCAAGCGACATACATATGCCGCCGTGATTCTTGTTCTCTCCTTTTTCGGCATTATATTCCAGCCGTATCGGACTTAGTTTCGTTAAATATTCTGTTTCAAAGGCAGGTAGCGCCAGGTTAAATGATATATCCTGCTCGGTCAGATTAAGTGTGAATGTGCGGTCTTCTATTTTTGTTCCGATTTGCATTTTTCCCTTTTTTATCAATACAGTTCCATCATTTTTCACTGTGAAATTTCCGCCCAAATTCAGTCCGTCCGTGCCGAGATAAACACCTGTATCAGTGCTGATCATCGAATCCGTGCCGTTGTACAATGCAGTACTGCCGATAGTAAATCCACCGATTGTGCCGCTTTTTGCAGTCAAATATCCATTGTTGTCCACACTGAACGAACCATTACTTGCCGATATACTGTTTTCGGATAATTTCAGTCCGCCTATCGTACCGCTTTTCGCGGTCAGAATGCCGTCGGCGGTCACTCCGAACGACCCGCTTAACGTAGTTATACCGTTTTCACTGAAAGCAAGGGCAAACGTCGTAACATCGCCCTCGATTGTCCTTGCTACGCCTATGCCGCTTTCACCTATCGTAAGCCCGCCTATAGTGCCGTCCGTAGCGTATATTCTGCCCTTCAACATCACGTTGCCGCTACTGTCTGCCGAGAATACCGTTTCTCCGTCCCCGTCTTCAGTTGGCACTTTAATGGTTATGCCGCTTTCGTCAAGAGTGATTGTGTTGGATTCATTGCTGATTTTTAGGTTGCTGCCCATAATCAGATTGCCCACCAGCACGTCCGCTATCAGACCGTAAGCGGTGGTATTGTCGTCCAAAGAGACTTCACCGAGTGCGAGCGAGGAAGTCAGCCAATTGTCTTCGGTGAAGAGCAGAACGTTGTTGATAAGACGCACCTGCCTGGGAGAAAACTTCTCCGCAGTCTCTCCGTCTTCTCCGCTTTCGGCTTTCTCGATTTTTCTGCCCAAAATACCTGTTTCGTCTATTGTGAACTGTTGGTTAGCCATATTGCCGATAGCCGCCCTCAGGGTACTGTCTAACGGCTTTTCTATCAGGTTTGTAATCGTTTCCTTGTTTTTGGAATAGTCGGTCAAATCCGACCAATTGGAAACCACGGTTTTACTCACCGAGGACGTCTCCTTGAGTATGTCCGCCAGCGAAAGAGATGTGCTGTTCGGCCGCGTTGCCGTGGAAAAACTCATCGAAAAATCTTCGGCTGTGTCCAGGTTAAAACTTATCTCCATTAGAGCAGGTTGAAAGAAATTGCCGTCCGATTTTTCTATGGTGATAAGCCTTCCGAGTTCAAGCTGTTCGCTAAAGGTTTCAAATTCCTTTATCCTAAGGAAATTTATCGCATTTACAGTTGTTTCATATTTGGGTTTTGCGGCACGCGATAAATCTTCCTGCGCCGCGAGCATGAGTTCCCGGGAGAGTGTAAGCCTCTCTTCAAACGGCATATCCTCTGTTTCGGCGTAGTTCTCGTTGGAATACTCACCTTCTATCCAATAGTGCTTAAGTTCCAGGTATAATTCTGTACCGTGGTCTTTGTCATAACGCTGAATAAAATATTCGACGTTGCAACCATAATTTTTATAAGGGTCGTTTTCGTCAATTTCTTCGCCGTCGGGTAAATCATATCCCTGCGCTATTTTGGAAAGGCTTTCGTTAATGCCGTCTATCGCATCTTGGATTTGTTCTTTTACTTCCGTAAGCCGCTTTTGCTCATTCTCCCAAATGGTTTTCCAGCCGCTGTCCCCGGGCACCTGGCTATACATTGTATATCTCACAAAGCCGGAAACATAGAAGTATCTCACAGAGGTGGAATTAGCACCTTTTAGCACGCCGTATCTCTTATCAGCCACGCTGTAATAATTCGTATTGACATCCCACGAACTGGTTTCACCGTCGCCGATTGGTAAAGAGATTTCGTCACCGCCGTCGGATGGGATAAATTTTCCTTCCGTCATTTTACCCGAGGTGACTGCGAAAGTTATGCTACCTTCTTCTCCGTTGTAGTTTTGGTTATCGAACGTAACCGTTCCCGTCTCCGACAACTTACCGTCGGCGTCTTTGACCGCCTGAACTTCGGTATCAATAACAAGCTTGCAAAAGCTCTTCTGTGCTTCGGCAGTTTCCACACCGTAGCGCTTGTCGTTAATGATGTAATAAATCGTATTAGGGGACTGTACGCTATCATCTACTTCTATCGACAATGGTTTTTCTACTATAGTTCCATTATTCGATTTGTGAGTAGCTTCGGTTATTTCTCCGTTATCTACGACAATCTTTATAATTTCCTTCGGATTGATAATTCTTATCGTACCGCTTGTAGACAGCGCCCCGCTTTCGTTTTTAATCAGATAAGTGCTGTCTTCTGTAATAAGTCTGCAAAAGCTTACTTTCCCGTCAAAGAAATAAAGGGGCGTTAAATCCTCTTTCGTAGAAATAAAATCTTCTATCAGTTCATTCGGAGTTCCCGTAGTTCCCTGGTCGGAACCTTCTTCCGTCGTATCGTAATAAAAAACATAGTCCTTATCACCTTCAACGATTTCTTTCATCTTCGGAGCCGATTTATAGGCCGTAATTTGTTTATCGGGATTGTCCGCTTCAAAGACAGTATTTTGCCCGTCTGCCGCCTTAAAATACACCGACGAGGGATATAAACTGTTCTTATCGACGTCCACTTCTTCGGCGGTAATATATTCCTTCCCTGTGGGGATATTACCGTCTTCGCCGGTTAAAGCCTCGTCGCTTGCATTTTCTTTATCTGTCTGCATTTGTTTGACGACCACTTCCAAATCGTTGACCTTTAAATTGGCATAGACTAATTCTTCGTCATTCTCGGTCTTGAGCTTTTCCTGGTCGTAAAGCTCCTGCATAAGCTGTGTGTAACTTCCATCGTCTGTTGCTTCCTGCGCAGCTTTAAGATGCTCTTCCCAATCCTGTAGCGCTCCGACCAATTCTTTCGACATCCACGGATAATCAACTTTACCGTCTTCGCTTTTATCTTTCATATAATACTCGAAGTCGGCAACATAGTTTGTTCCCATAGGGTTGACGTTCGTAATGTCCAGACCATCTCCCGAAACTTCCATAACCGTCACAAGCTCATCGGCTTTTTCATTGATAGCCATTTTCGTTGCGACATTATCAAACGAAAGGTATATATCTGTGGGGATATTTACATCTTCATAATCACGCACAAATATTGCGTGATGTAAGAAATCGAACTCGAAAACTACATTAAAAGCCTTTTCTACCTCGTTGATGATAAAGTCATATGCATTCTGGTCTGAACTTTCCGAAAAACTTCTGCAAGGGTTACTGTCTTCAGAGTTGTTTGCGGGCGTATATAATCCGTTATATCCCGTCTCATCGTCCTTTATTCCGAGTGAATTAAACCTCACGGAAGGCGTAATCCAAACGATTGTCCATTGTTTTAAATCTTCTGTGATTGTGGGTTCGCTTATCGGTGAGACCGCCATACTTCCCAGCTTAAGCCCCGCTTGTTTGCAAAGCTGTCCGATGACAGACGGCATCGCGGCAGGGTCGCTGTAATCGTATTGGTCGTCCTCAAGGTCATTTGTGTTGACGAAGGTGTATACCCTGTCTTCCGTTACGAACCCACTCTCTTGCAGTTGTATCTGGTGCGAATACGCGCTTACGCTTTTTGTAGACACGTCGCCCTGGGTTTCTTCTTGTACGTCGGCAATTTGGAACCAGCCTATATCCTCGATATAGATAAGCCTCCTGCGTTCAACAAGCCCGTAGGCTACCTTGTCGATGTAGGCGCTATTCACCGTAAACGTAATTTCCGACAAGTCGTTGAATCTCAAAGACAGTTTCCTTTCGCTGGCTTCGAGAGCGCATAAAAATCTTCCGTCGGGATTACAAAGATACATCGTGGGACTTTCCACTTGACGATAATAATTAAATTTCGTTATCATCTTATCCCTCCTTAGAACTTTATCCGCTTATAATGCGGACACGATATGGTCACGCTGCCGTTATTATCCGTTGCCGGCGTATACGTTATACTGCCGTCAGAACCTTCAACGGCAGTCTCCCACAAGATTTGCAGGTTGTTTTTACCGCGCAAAAGCCTGAGCCACTGTTTGTTAAAGTTCCCGAGCAGATTGCTGTTTACACCTATATTCTGTGCAAAAGTCTTTAACTCGTTATCTATCACAATCGGATAGTAGGATATTGCGGGAGTGCCCGTACCGTCGCTTTCCGCATCTTTCGGCACTACAAGCTGAAATTTGCGGTCTTCTTTGGTCAAACTATTATCTGTAAGGTTGATAATGGTCAGCCTGTCGCCGCCCGCCTTATTGATTGTTACAGTCGGATAAACATAATCGTCAATCACGTCCGACTTGTTAATTATTGAGAATTTATTTGTATCATTGGTATTTCCTGTTATAGCCTTAGTTGTAGGTTTACCGTATTGGAACGGCGCATCGAATTGCGCCGATAAATTATATCCGACGCAGAAGCCGGCTTGATATATAGTACTTGTAACCGTGAAAATACAGTTATAAGTAAAATCGGTAAAGCCGGTCTGGTATATGTTCAATTTTCTAAATCCTTTTCGTGAGTCAAGCCAATTGAGTATATCTTGCTGTGACTCTTCCGTAATAGGTCTCTCGCTCACAACGGAAAATTCATATGCCGGCGGATTGTCATAATTCATCCCCTCATAAAAAAATCTTTTGGAGCGAGTGGGTTTCCCGGTTGAAATTGTGGGAACCACATATGCGGTTTCTTCCAGTGGATTTGCATCAAAACTCATAATTTTGAGACCGTAGTCTCCGGAAAACTTTCCGTCATATGTAAAATTAGTCGCTGTAAACATCCATTTTCTCCTTTACAAATTTGTATAAAAAAAGAAGCCCTTAAAAGGCTTCAAAAAAATAGCGGATAATGTATAATAAATCATTACTCTTTTTGTTTATCGTAATGTATGTTTATTGAATAAAAAGGCCTATCAAACTTATCGTACTGCATATCACAGATACAATTATTGAACCTATCTGACAAGTGACACTACATATTTTTTTTCTTTTTAATTTTTTCTTCTTTTCCAAATAGGTGTTTTTCAATTGAATATATGACTTTAAAGCCTCAAAATATAATCCGTATACTTCATTACAATTTTTTCCAAGGCTCTCTTTTTTTTGAGCACATAAATACTTATCCCTTGCTTGAAAATATTGTGTATAATACTTTTTCAAAAAATCTGCCGCAGCGGTTCTTAAATCATACTTATAAAATTTAACTATGAGTTTTGAAAAAACCTTATCATATTCATCACATAAAATCTTAAACGCATCTAGATTCAACCTACGAAAATGTGCGTATGCTCTCTTCAAATTTTCCTTGAGGTCATCACCTTGCTCGTTATAGTCAGCTAAATGCCCTAAAATAGCACGCACTTCATTCGAGAGCTCAAACGCTGGTTCTCCCATAACGAGGTTATAATAATCAAGCAAAAGATTCCCCATTTCGCTATAAACGCTATATAATTCATCTTCTGTTTTAGGGCATTTTGCGATTTTCTCAGGTTTATATTGACTACATAAATTTACCTCTAGACTATTATCTTTATCGACTAACCTAATCGGAGGCTCTATTTGCTTCAACACAATACGAAATCTGCGCATATAAACCTCATAATTTTATATGGCTTTTTGCTCTTTTAGTCCTCGAAGATCCGTATATGGAGCCACGCGTTTTTACAATCAAAGCGCCTCTAGTCCTTCTTGGTTTTTCGAAAGCCAATGTTTCAATTTCTTTGGCTTGTGCATCGTGTTTTTCAACTGCTGTCTGATTTTCAATTTTTTTCATTTTTCACCTACTTTATATGCTAGTTATATTATATATGTTAACCACACCAAATTACAATACTCATTATACCGCAAAATATTGGTAATCCCCAAAAAAGTATAAAATGCATTAATTTTCGTATCAATGAAGGATTATACCCATTATTAATTATTTTAGGGAAGAACTCTTCTATCTCACTTAGATAGCGCTCACTACTATCAACATTTTCACCGAGTTTCTCCACGTTCGTTTCCTTATTCGAAATACTTCTTCCTATATCTGTAATTTTATAGGTAAAATGTTTTTCTTTTTTATTAAATAATGTAGAAAAATTATCCTCTAAATTTTTCAAAGTATGTCGTAATTCCTTTCTATTTTTTTTCTTCTCTTTTATAAGATTTTCGGGGTTATTCTCACCAACCACGTTTGACCTCTTATAATCAATACTTTTATAATTAAACCTTTTCAATACTTTTTTATATCCATCTACTCGTTCAATACAATAACCAATGATTTCTAAACACAAAGCATAATATAAGCAATACGCAATATCATATGCATTATCGAGACAAGCTATCTGTTCCTCTACTGTTTTTTTGCTACTAGCCATGGAAATCACTTTAACTAAATCCGTTATCATTATTGAGATTTTAGTTGAAAAATCATGGAAATACACTTCATATTTATTTATCAAGTCATTAATATTGTTTGAATAAAAACTGTAAATTTTGTTCTTTAAGTTTTTTACTCTTTCATCATTAGAAATTTCATCATAACAGACATACTCTATCCATTGATTCAGCTTTTCTCTACTATTAAGCAATCTACCCATCGCATCGTTACTTATTTCGCGATTATTAATGGTTTTTTTAATTACATCTATGATAGTCATCGTGCGTATTCAATTACTCCTAGCAATTTAAATTATAGCATTTACCAGACTAGATTGCAATCTTATTTAGCATCAATTTAATATTTTTTTATAGTTTTTAATACCAGTAAATCTAACACATAATTAATCGACTGTTCCAACTGAAACTTTATATCCTCAAATTATCAAAATATAGAATTCCACTAATAAGAGTTTCGCATATATTTTACCTCTTATATTATATCATATGTTTTCCTAATTTCAGCTTTGCTATGCAAAACATCCAATAGATTTTACACTATATTTCACGATTGAGTATCCTTCAACGTCCATTTACCTGTTTAAGCCCGAGTTTTTGCCTCATATTTTATTGATAAAACTACTCTTTTATCACGGCGGAAAGAACTAATCTCTCCGCCGTATACCGCATTAACTATGGGCGCGGGAACCCATAAACTAGACGCTGGCTCTGTAACCGCGCCTGGTCAAAGCATTTTCCATGTTTCGCTCAATTTTCGCTACAGCAGCGTCAACCATATCCGACAACTTAGGTAGAGTTCCGTCGTCTATGGTTCCGCATTGTATGGTAATGAGTGGCGAATTGTTGTTTATCGTCGCTCCATTGGAATATGACATCACATTCGGAAGAATGTTTTTCATAAAGTTATCCATTTGAGCGGGGGTGGAAACAAATTCTCCCTTTAAAAGCTTTGCGAACTGTTCATTGGATTTTAGTGACATCAAGTCGCCGACAAAGCCACCTTGATGAAATTGTATACCTGCATATTCTGTAATCTTGTCTTTTAGATATTGCAATTGATCGCCAATAAGCCCTTTTCTGTCCTTAAGCTCTATCACATGATTGCCCCCATCCGTCATGGCATAAAGCTTGTTTTTATATTTAAAGACCGCTCGCTCCCCAAATCCATTGGCTTGTGCTGCAAGTAGCATTGATTCGTCCTCTACCGCCCCGGCGTTCATTAACCTGTACGATCTGTCACTATATCTTACTTTTCCATAGTCGTTTGCATCGTCCCAGGTAAAATTATATGCTGATGCCCCTGGTATGAGGGTAAGCTCGCTGGGACTTATTTTTGGACGTTCTTGCCCTCCGCTTGAACCTTCACTTTCAGATTTTGGTTTATTCTTATTATACCATGCAGTCGTCCCTTGATAATATTTGGCTGCTGTCGAGTAATCATTTGCCTTGATCGCGTTCATAAAAGCAGTTGCATCGTCTGCATTCGCGGTGGATAATCCGCTACTACTTATCTGACTATATAATGAGTACATGTCTGAAGCGTTGTCTGATAGTAACATAAACCCTTCCACTTCACCTAAAATTTCTTTTACGGTTGTAGCAATTCCATCGATTTGGTTTATTATTTTTTCGACCTCTTCGTTGATAAACGCTTCATATTCGGCGTATTCATTGTCCATAGAGATTGTTATATCCTGAATTGCGTGCTCTAATGTATACTCATCCAACTCTTCCTGGGCTGTTTGCAATTCATCTGCTAGTAGCCTTTGACGAGCTTGTCCTTCTGCGCTATTGTCTAATCTCGCGGCAGATAGCTGTGCTTGCAAGGTTGCTACATTGACTTGCTTTCTGTTTAACTCCTTTTGGTACGAAGCTTCTTCTTGATAGGTCTCCAAGATATCTTTACGGATGTCCACTAAGTCTTTGTAAATATCAAGTTCTTTTTCAAGTGCTTCCTGTCTTGCTTCAAGTTTTTCCGTCTCATCTTCAACTTTAAGATCTTTAAGAATAGTTGACCACTCCAATGTTTTGGTATTTAGGTTATCTTGAGCAGTGGCAAGATTTTTTTGTGCCATTTCGTAATCATCGTCTTCTGTGCTCAATGTTTCAAGATTATCTTTTGCAGTAGCAAGCGCGTCTTGGTATTCCGCGATTTCTTCCATCGCCACCCCTTTCATAATCTCAAATAATGGCTTGTCCTTATAATTCGCACTCAATCCATAACCATCTTCAATTTTTTCAAAATATTTATCTAACTCGTTTGGAGTTTTTTCCATTAAATTTTTAAGCGTTTCCAACGAAACAATGCCATTCTCTTTTGCTTCTTCTATGGCTGCACTTAATGTATCAAACTTAACAGAAACCACTTCAATATCATTGGTCATAGATATTTTTGCGAGTTCTCCCAGCCCTGTTCTCAGATCTTGGACGAAGAGCGCTAAAGAATTATAATCCACACCATCCCAAGCACCTATTTCTTCCAAATGATCAAAAACAGCTTTCGCCGCAGCACTTTTATTTTCTAATTCAGCAATAGCTTCCCCTGTTATATCTGTGGATTTTTTAAATTCATTGGCAAAATCCTCTATAGCTTTTATTCCAGCAGCGTGCTCCCCACTAGACCTAAGATTTTCCCAATATGCGTCAATGCCTTGAGCTTGGAGATAATAGTTCTCACCTAATCCGCGAACACTATCTATAATTCCATTTATAAGCGGGTCATCGCCATATTCCAATCCGTCGGTTAATTCGTTTGCTTCCATAAGCCATTCTGTTACAAATGTTCTCAACGAATCGGGGATTAGTGTTTCTCCTGTCGTTTGGTCTACTTTATTCCAATTGGATATAGCATACCTAACCAAATCTTGTATATTATTTAATCCAAGATCCTCTCCATTCTTCTCCATCCACTTTTCAACATCTTTAGCTCCACTCAGCTCAGTGTCAGAGATATCACCATATGCCAATAAACTGTACGCATCTTTTACTGTTTGTTCAGCTTCTTTTTTTAAGTTTTTTTCGTTATCTTCGAGGACTTGATTCCGCTGTTCAAGTAATGCAATCTCTCTTTCAAGGCGAGATATGTCGTTCTCATCGGTGATAGATTTATTTTCAAGGGAGTTTAATTCTTCTAATTCCGCCCTAAGTTCTTCTATTTTTGAGGTATTCTCTTCAATTGCTCGTGCAGTTTCTTCCCAAGCTGCCTTTGCTTCTTCCGCTTTTTGTTTTGATTTCTCATAAGAAGGCAATAGATCGAGTATAGCCGAAATACCCATTATTATAGCAGAAATAGCGGCAAGTATCCACCCAATTGGATTACTCATCTCAAATTTTTTTATGGCAGCGGTAATGAGGGCTATAGCTACACCAACAATGGTTGCTATACCAAGCACTGCTGTAGCTATTTTAGCCTCGGCATTGTCGAATGAACTCACAAACCCTAAAATCGTTGGTATAATAGCAGGAAGAGCTGTGATTATAATTTTCCCAATGCCTTTCATCACTGAACCAATCTTATTCGTTATCTTCCTAAAACGGGTTGCGACGACGTTTTCTACCGTTTGCCCAACGGCAGACGCAGTAGATGCTGTTTCATCTCCCATCGAGACAATTTCAGAGTTAATTCCTGCGCCCATCGTGGAGACTTCGCTCGTAACAGAAGCTGCTGCCTTCTTTACATTATCCCCAGCTTTTGCAAAGTTATCTCCCGTAGCCGTTGCTGTTAAAGCGGCTTCTCTCTTAAGCGTTTTAAAGGATTTAACAACCATTGCTATAGCCACAGGAATTCCTACCATGAAAGGGATAAGTTTTCCTTCCCCGACTCCTGCAATAGCGTCAAGTAGATTTACAATCACCGTTAACGCTTCGACGACATCTTTTACAAGAGAACTATCAAGCAATGTCATTGAGAAACCTTGCCACGCAGCGGTCAATTCGTTTACTTTAGCTTCTATGCTGTCCAAATACGCCACATTGTATTTAGACGTTGCAGTACCTTCTGATTCCGCTGCCACATTAGCATATTCCATAGCTTGCCCATAATTCTCCATGAGAACTATGAACTTTTCTTGTTGTCGCGTACCTGCAAAAGCTGTTGCGATAGCGTGTTGCTGTACATTTGTAAACGAATTCCATCTTGCGCCGACCTCGTCGAGAACATCACCGAAATCTCTGAACGTATCGTTAGAATCTCGAAGTTGTATTCCTAGGGTGCCTAACGTTCCTTCTACATCGTTTAATCTTTCACCGGTTTCATTATCTATAAACGTTCCTGTCTTAACGTTACCCATTCTTGCGAACAAGGTTTTATAGAAATTACCGACGGATTCCGCACCGTCCTGCGTAACCTCGGATACAGTAGAGATATAGCCGATCAGCCTGTCCATCGAAACACCGGCAACGTTTGCCGACGCTGCAGTTTCAGCCATAGCAGTAGCGATATCGCCTGCGCTTACAGCCGCTTCCATATCTACTGCCGTGAATTTATCAACAATGCTTAGAGCGTCATCGACCTCGACCTTGTAGCCTTTCATCGCGCTGGTTAATGCTTTAGATGCCTCCGCAGCTTCAAGCTGACCGAGCTTGGCTAACATCATGGAGTCTGAAATCAGTTGTGTGGTTTCTTCTACGCTGTAGCCCTGCCTCAGCCAGGTGTCTGCGCCCTCCGCAACTTCCGTCATTGTGGCACCGAGTTGTTTTGCCAAATCTGCATATGTTTCCACAAGCGCTGTAGTCTCTTCGCGCGTCTTGCCTGTGGCGATTTGCAAGTCTGTGATTGCACTATCAAGTTCTACAACATTGGTGTAAACTTTTCTCAACGCACCGGTAAGTAACCCTACGAGCGCATAGGCAAAACTTTGTAACAGCTTACTGTTAAAAGTGTCTTTTATTTGATTGCCTAATGTGTGGCTCTTTGCCTCAAGTTTGCTCATCTCGCCAGATGTCTGCTTGTAAAGCTTCTCCAGCTCTTGGGTTTGCTTTGTTATGTCGTTGATGTTAGCCTTGCGAACCCCACCTTCTGCTCCGGGGTCGGGAACATCACTATCTAGTGTCAGCTGCCCTTTATTTATTGCTTTATACAGGGCATCGATAGCCTCGCGCGCTTTCTTACTGTTTTTTATTAAATCAACATATCTTTCATTTAAACTGTTCGCTCCGGCTACAGCTCTTTCCCATCTTATCTGAAGGTTGCCATCTAGCTTCGAATTTCTTTTTTGCTCTCCCTCTAATGCTATTTTATTGACTTCTGCCTTCGCTTGTATGTATCTGGGGTCTGACTCTCCTATGACACTCTCTACAGCTCCAGCAGCTTTCTCAACGGCTTTTTCTAATTCTTCATAGTTACCAACTCCAGTGGTAACAACTTTTGAAAGTTCCTTTTGAAGCTTTATCCACTCTTTTATTCTTTCGGTTACTTTCTTGTCGTTGCCGTCAGAACGGATTCCTGCAACAGTTTCCTCCGCATTATTAAGCTTGGATGTCGCTTTTGGGGCGTTTTCCCCAATGGCCTTAACCGCCGCCTTAGCTTCCTTCTCTGCGTCTGCTGCGGCTGCCTGAAGCTTTTTATAACTTTCACTGGTTTCGTCGGTGACATTTGCAAGCTGTCGCTCGAGTTTAATCCAGTTGTTTATTTTTGCCTCTACTTCTCTATCTTCATTCCTTGCCGCTGCTAATTCGTAGTTCCTATCATGCCCGGTAATACCTTCATCACGTAAACTTTGCAAATCTGGAGATTTTTGCAACACTTGCGTTACTTTATTCAGGAGCCCCTCATATTGCTTTTTCAAAGCGTTATATTCATGCCCCCCGCTAGGAGCAATTTTGCCCAAGCGTTTCGCTGTAGAGATAAAATCTCTTAATACTTTCAGCTCCTCTCTTGGAGTGTTCCTTTGTGCTTTCGGTGTTTCCGCGCCTTTTTTACCAGAACCTTTAACTGTATCATCAGTTTCGGCCTTGAGTTTGATAGGGACAGCCTCCTTTGCAAGGGCTTGAATTTGTTCTTTAATTCTTCCAATGCTTTCTGTGCTGAGCTCTACGTCAATATTTGCTTTTATATCACCGCTGATTTTTTGAAGTTGTCCTTTGATATCCTCAAGCGATTTGCTTTTTAAACTTACGTCTATAGTAAGCGGAGATATTTTTTGAACAATAGCGTTCAACTCTCTTTTAATGCGAGCCCCCGAATCTCCGCTTATCTCACCGCCACCTTTAACACCAAAACTTATTCTTACAACATTATCTTTTCCTTCAGCCATTATCCTTTTCCTCCTGTGGGGCTACATGTTGTTTTTATATCTCTCGGACAGAGTTGCTTTCACAACGCCTTTGCTCTTAGCGTTAAACATATCTACTGCCCTTTGCAGAAAATCATTAGGGTCACGCTGAACTCTGCTCGCAACATATTTTTTCCCGCTTGGGGTTTCCCAATATCCGTGTACTTGCTTGCTTGCATGATAGCCTTTCGTAAACAACAACACGATGTTGTTCAGTCTTTGCCCTTCGACCAATGATTTTCTTGCCAAATTTTCTTCTTTAAATGAAATATTCATATACCACTCTTTTGTGGTTTTATTCATTTGCGGTTCTCCGACCACAATGTCGTCCGCAGTAATAGATTTTATTAATGGGGTAATGTAATCCAAGAGAGTCGTTTTTAATTTCTCTCCGTATTGCATCATCTGACTTTTCGTCAAACGACTCCCACCATATTCTATCCCGTAAATTCTTTTTATCTCTTTCTGTCCAGCGGGAGTGGAGGCGTACTCCCGCACCAAATTCATAATATATTCTTCAGATAACATAACCGCCTCCTTATCTGATAACTTTCCAGCCCTGTACCTCAGACCAAATTTTTTCGACAAATGAATTACCGCCAAGCATTTTGTACTGTGTGTACAGCTGTTCGAGATTTTCAAACTCGTACTCGGGAATTTGTTTTGTATCCCGATATTTGTAATACACTGAGGTTATCATGCTCCTCAACATACAGGTATATGTCTTGTTTCTGACATCGGCCTTTTCTTTCTCACGCGCTTCTTCTTTCTTTGCACCGAGTAGCCAGTTTCTAAAAGGTTTACTGATAACCACAAAAAGAGCGAATGCTCCCGACATTACACTGATGATTTTAGAAACTAAATCTAAAACTTCCATTTCTTCCCCTTCAGCTCACCGCTAGGGGAGCTTATTCTACTTTGTTTCTTTTTTAATTTGTGGCATAAAATTTAAAATGTCTGTCAAAGCCCCTGTCGGAAGTTCAGTATTTTGCGATATATTCGCCAAAACTTTCTGAATTACTTCAGGGTTTATTTTGTCAATCTTGTTTTTAATAGAGTCAAGCACATCGGCAATCTTAGCGATAATTTCGTTGATTGTAGTCTGTCCCTCGAGATACCTGAGACGCGCCCCTATAACTTTATCTGCAGCCGCAAATATATACTCCACCGTTTCCGCTCCTATCGCTTCCTTGACGTCGTTATAAAGAGACGTATGCTTGCAGAATGTGTATACATCTTCCAGCTCGGAGAGCTGCAAATCGGTATAATAATGTATAAGCATGTATTTTTTAATTATATCGTCAAAACCGCCAATGTACTCCCACACACTTTTCCCTTTTTCTTTGGAAATAACCAAATCCGCGATGTCGTTTACCGCTCCTATTACGTCGGACAACGTGGTTTCGGGAGTAATCGTTACCTTTATGGTGCACGTTTCCTTTCCATCCTCGAGTAAATACTCCTTTACCACATTTTCCTTGTTTCTCAATTTTTTACAAAATTTTTCCAGTTCAGTTTTCCTTTTTGCCATTTTCCTTTTTCTCCTCTTTTAGTCTTTTCTGCGCTTTGCGTTTACGCCTTCCTGTCTGAATTTCCTCGTAAGTAACCCATCCTCCGTCGATTTTTGAGTAGCCAATCCATATATAATCGATTTCGGGGTATTTAAACCAAAACAGTTTGCGTTTTAACTTTGCAACGCTATCGGGACATCCCTTTATATCTATTACCTGCTCATGCATATCGGCATATGTAACCACAAAGTCCGCCTTGTATGTGATTGCTGAAATCGTTTTAGAGTTGCGAGTAAATTTGTCTTGCAGCATGTAGCTTTTTTGCATTTCGTACTTAATGATTTCTCCGCGTTCAAATGCAGGGAGGATAACATCTTTGTAATACCTCATTTCTGCAGCGCTGTCAAAAACGATTCCGTTACAGGTTCTATTATCTGTTGATTTGTCAACATTAAATTTGCTGCTTTGTCTGTTCATAAGAAATAGCCGCGACGTAATGTCGCGGCTACAAAATAATTAAGCCCCAACGTCTTCTTCGGCATCGGGGTCAACCAGAGAACGTTCGAAAACATTACCCGCATCGTTGGAGGCGAGCTGGAATTCGATATCTATGGATTGAGGATCTCCTTCACCCGTGTATGTGCCGCTGCCACCCGGAACTACAAATGCTTTGTACGCCTTAATTTCCTCGTGGTATACAACGCCGTCCTTGTCCTGCCACAGGGTATCACCAGTAATTATGTAATAAGTAGGGCTCAACACAGCGGCATCATTTTTGTATACAGCCGCCGTTTCCTCGGTGCTTATATCATTGCCTGCCGCTAACCTCATAATCTGGGGGGTAATAATTTGAGTGGATATAGTCATCGTTCCCTCTACGGGATTTACAAAACCGATTTTATTGGCATGAGTCTGACCGCCGGTAGCCCAAACGGAATCGGACGTTATTTCCCACGAAACTTCGTTGCAGAAATCAATCGTGAGCAGCGGGGTTCCTTCTTCCTCAATAGTGCCATCAGCCTTGTACTTATAGATTTTCAAATCTACACCACACCTGTTTGCTACTTGAGTTGTTTTTGCAAGTGCCATTATTCTTTCTCCTTTTCTAGTAAAAAAGCGAGCTATGCTCGCTTCGTTATTATTTTGCTATTGGATTTAACCACGCTTCAGGATCAAACCGTTTTCCGCCGTAATTTGTATAAATTCGTTCCCCTAATGCTACGCCATGGAGATATTTCATCTGGAAAAACTGGTCGTACAACTGATAGATGGTTAATTCATATATGTTTAAGAGGTTGTATCCAATGTTTGCCGCGCAAAGTTTAGATACAATATTCCCCAATGTAAGTTTTTTATTTTGGGATTTTTTGCCAGAGCCGTCCCAATTATATTTTTGAGCGCGTTCCCATAAAAGTTTCGCCTTCTTGGAAGCAAATTTAATTTCCGTGTCCTTTTTAATTCCGTCGGTAATGTAATTCATTTGCAGGATACAACCACGAACTTCGTCAAAGTTTTCACGTGTTATTTCGCCGATTTGCTTTTGAGAATTTTTTTCCAGTGTTATGAATTTATGACGGACACCATCCCACTTTAATTCCTCGTCCAAAAAAAATGATAGAGTTTTTTCAACAAGCATCCGCAATTCATCTATAACTGTTATTAAATCAAAGACTGATAACTGTTCATTGTTTTTGAGAATTGCAGCTTTTTTCTCGGAAAAGAAACCTATGAATTTGTATACATCTGACTTATTCCATGTCAATATGTTCAAGTACAAATTATAGGTAAATTCTCCTATTCCTTTCGTAGGCAAAAGTTCCTTTAACTGCGGGGGTCTTATATGCCCCACGCCACGCAAAAAAATGCTGTCGCCGCTAATTAAGTCCGTATACGAAAAATTCATTCTGTAATTGGAACAATATTGAAATCAGGCATTTCGTAGGTAAGTTCTCTGCCTACAAACCCGTTTACAGGAGATAGTGTTCTAACCGACAACAGCGACAGATTGCCTATTCCAAAACCGCCTGCATTATTTAAGAGCTTATCGATATATCTTGTTAGATTATCTCTCCGGCTGCCTGATAATCCTTTGAAAATTTTATGGTCTAATTCCATGTATTCCTTGTGGCAAGAGACGGTAACGTAGAGACGATTATTCTTTATTTGTGTGTTCGAGACATCGTTTACTTCCATTTCGACCCAAACGTAGGCCGTTGAGGTCTGTGTCGTTTCATCGACGTACTGATAATCGAAAATGTGCCGCTCAAGCGCTTCGTCGCAATCGTTTTCGTCCACGGAATCGAATGCTTTGTTCAATAAAAGTCCAACACAATGTTTATCTGAAGAAATCTTCTGTATTACCAGGGACGGGTAATCTACTATCTGATCCAAATATGTCTTAGCCAATAGACATCACCTCCACCGTCACATTTGCGCCCTGATATTTTCCATTTTTGTCGGTGCATCTCACCTCAAACGCTTTCCCTATCAAGGTTTCATCCAGCGGAATAGTTATGCGGCACACCAGACCATCAGGGGCTATAGCCGTGCCCTTCGGCAGGTTGTCTACACTCCACTCAGCCGTGGTAAAATCATCTGCCGTGTTTCCGGAGGCTTCAATTGCTTTTACCGAATACGTCCGGCTTGTACCTATCCTAATAGAGCTTCTGCCGTCTATGAAAAGATATCCCGTTTCTTCGGGGACTTCCGTAGTTGCAGTTGGCTCAAAATAGTCACATATCCCCAAGTCAACCGAATCATGTTCTTTGCTGTACACATCATCACTCAAGCCGAACGCCAACAAATGGCTTCCTTTGCCGAAATTTTTAGATTTTGCATCATACCAGACAATCTTCCCAACCTCAAGAATTTCGTTCCCATACGCGTCTAATATGGTGTCCTTTGGTAGTCTTTTGTCCACATGCAGGATGCGGCTTTGCTCGTCGAGGGACATATAACAAACAAAATAATTGTCGGTAACAGGTATTGATTTTTCATCTCCCTTCGAATATGATCCGTCATCCATTATGGCTAACTTTTCAATGACATTCCCTTCGACATCCTGATATTTGAACAGTTGATTACACATCCATATTTCGCCACGGGTCATTCCTAACTCGTCCGTATACAGCTCCATGCACAACCAATCTTCATTGAATACATGTACAACATCCCCAAGGTGCATTTCGGTATTCGGCATTAGGCTTATGGAACACTTTTTCATTTCTGTTCGAGTTGCTGCTAAAGGGAACACCGCTCCGTTGCACATTGCTTCTTTTTGAAATGCCGCGGAATTTTGTATCGTGTCGGCGAAACTTTCTTCGGCAAAGCGTTTTGCGTACTCTGTATCGGCTGTCAAACCCGCCTGTAACCATTCACGATACAGCTCAAAATTTTCATTTTCCATCTTGCCGCACCTCGAAGTCCCGAGACAATCGCTTTATTGTAGCAAGTGTATCGAAAATAGTTTTACGGTAGAACGCAAAAGAAACACTTTCAGTCGCAAGAGCTTGAAGTTTATTGATTGCATACATATAATATTTATCTTGCGCCAAATACGGATACTCTTTTGCCGCTCCCTTCATATTGATTATTACGTCTTCTATGTAAACATCCAACTGATTATCAATACCCTTTAGGTTGTCTTCCTTCATCGGGAGAAGTTTGAAAATATCATTCACTATGTTCTTTAAGAACCTATCTTCTTGACTCATAACTCCCCCCCTTACGTTTTTAAGTCCTGGATATTCCCATGTCGTACTGAATAAGTATTTATCTTGCCTCTGTACTCTTTATCCAGACCGTCTTTTAACGACTGTATTTCCTTCAACAAGTTCGCCGGGGAATAAGACGTATAATCTTTGTTATGCAGTATATTCTTAAGCAAACTACGAGTGAGTGCTTGTCCTGAGAGCCAATAATATGCAATTCCCAAAGCAAGGATTTCTTGAACTTCCTCCGATAAGTCGTCGGTGAATTCTTCCTTCTCTAAGTCATAGGTCAATTCACCCTCGCTATAGCAAGGCGCGAAATCTACTATCGCCGATTGCAGATAACGCCACAACACGTCTTTTTTTATCTCTGCCGCTGTCGTTAAGAAAGTGTAATCCGTAAATTTAAAAACTGCCCTGTCGTATATGCTTGAAAATCCGGTAGGCATAACACACCCCCTTTATCCGAAGACAGCAAGTTCGCAACCTAACGCCCTTTCAAAAGCTCTTATCTTTTTAATAGAATCAAGTTGCCCGCTCTTTATGTAACCGTTCAACGCTACAACAAGATTTTCCTTAGCGCTGCTTGTAAGTAAAGGAATTCGTTCAGCTATTTTCTTTTCATCCCAACCGCATATCTCATTAAAGTTCGAAGGGTCTATAAAATTGTTGTAATACTGTCCTACTATCAAAGCCTTGTAAACATCGGCAGGGGTAGCTTCACATTCTTCGCCGTCCGCAACACCGAGTATAATTATCCATTGATTTTTAAAGAAACCAACGTTACGTGACTTCATAGCACGCAACTCTCTCATAGACACGGTCTGGACGTCTCCGATATTATCCCAGACAATATTTTCGCCCGAAACAGGATTCTTATAATAAATTTTGCCGTTAAAACAGCTTTGAACCTTTACAAAAACATCGTCACTTATTACAAATGTTTTCTTTTTGGATTTCTCCCCGGCTGCAGTCGCAACAGTATTTTCGTCTCCGAAATCGTTTTTTATATTTTTCGCCATTTCCTTTTTCTCCTTTCAGAGGGCTGAAGTAATCCAGCCCTCCGGAATTGTAATATTAGTCGCTGAACGTGAACACGCCAAGCTTGTCCGCACAGATTGCGCCAACACCAACAGCCTGGCCATATACATATTCTCTGGTCAGGTCATTGTTTTCGGTGGCTTCGCGTTCGACAAGGAGACCCTCGCCTTCATTAACAACCTTAATCGGCTTGTCGTCGCTCGCAATAACAAACAACTTCTTGTCGTTCAGAACAAATGTATCCGTACCGGGCTTGTGTGCCTGACGCAGGGCGACCATATCCGTGCCATTAAACTTGCCGTAATAACCAATGTTGTAAAGATCGCTACGCGCTTCGTCCGCCACCTGCGCGGTTGTAACCTTACGAAGCGCAGACTTAGTGCCGTAAATAACCGCCGTCTTACCCGTAGCAGCTTCAACATGTTCAACCAGAGTGTTTAATGCTTCTTCGCTTGCAGCCGCATTAGCCGCCACCACGTAAGTGGAGTTGAGACCGACGGTATCTTCCGCTATGCCGTTAATGGCATCATATGCGGCATTGAGCACCGCTTGATTGAATGCCTTGGCAACATTATCAACAAACGTGTTGAAATCTATGCGGCCGGACAAAAGACGGGACAGTTCCTCATAAACGCGCACGATTTTCATAGTTGTGGAAATCGTTACAGTCTGGTTGCTATCCATTCTTTGCCTGCGCACGCCACGTATACCGGCAGCGGCGTCGGCCACCACGAACAGAGAGTTCGCCTGCACGACAAACTGCTGCTCGTCACCCTCGGCTATGTTTTTGTACTCAACGAGATTAAAAATGGGATTATCTTCCTTGAGACCCTCTTCGATTATCACAGGCAGCAACTCTTCAACCAAAGAAAAGAGCTGTGTGCCGCGACGGAAGGTCTTGGGGTTAATTTTTGTGGTGCCGCCGTTGGCTTCTATAAGGGCTTTACGAATCGCTTCCGACTCTTCTGCCTTGCTGTAATTTTCCGTGTGCACACCCTTTACGGTGTCAATCATTATCTTTAACACATTCATTTCCATATATTTTCTCCTCTTGGTTTTATTTTACGCAACTTCGATGACGTACCATTCGCCTTCGACGAGCACTATCTTGCCGATAACAGTAACAGTCTTCTTGTCGGGTTCACTACCAACTTCGCCCGTTGCAGCTGCCGAAGACTTCATCTTAACACCGGTACCAGTCATTTCTACAACGTCACCCTTCTTAAGATTGCTGCCGCTTTCAAAAGCTTCTTTTGTTACGGAAAATATATCCTTGGAAGTAAGTCTGTAACCCCTGAGGATAGTGCCTTCTTCATTTATAAAATCCGACAGCCCATTATAGCTCTTGTCCTTCACAACTTCGGGGGTGGCGACAAGCGCGAGATCGCCTATCTTCGCATCTACCGCGGGGGCGGTTGCGGTACGCACCTCCCTTTCGCCGTCAACAAAACCACCTATTGCAACTATCGAACCGTTTTCGATTGCGCCGTCATATTTTAACGAAACCAAATCCTTGCCCATTACGGTGCCGGACATATTATCCGTTCTAACACATGCATACTTTGCCATAATTTTTCTCCTATATGTTTTTTATTTCGAGAGATACATTTCCATAAATTCAGCTCTCTCTTGCTGATCGTTTGTCTTTTCCTTGTCCTTACTGAATTCAATGCTGAATTTGCGCTCGGCCAAGGGTTTCTTATTCGAAGGAAGTTTGAAGTTTTTGCCCCGAATAGCATACAATTCTTTCTGCAGTTCTTCTTTGGAAGAGTATGCCATCGCATTTTTGACAAGCTCTTTATACTCGTCTAACTCTGCAATATCAGAGAATTCCGAAATCGCGGCGGCATATTCTTTCATGCGTTCTTCTTCGATTTTTTCTTTCTTATACTTTGCGAGTGCCGCAAATTCTTCGTCTTTCTTAGCGATGGCCGCCTCTTCTTCTTTGGTCAACCACACCAATCGAACTTTTTCAGCACTATCGATGTCAACAGTAGCCACTTCATCTGTTATCGAATACGGGACTCTTACTGTCTCCTGCACGCGTTCAATGTGTTCCCCATCTTTTATGTGGTCTGCATAAGCATACTTGTCGTCGAAATCTAAAAGAAAATAACCCTCGTAGTAATCGTCGGAATAAACATTATGCTTGTCGAATGCTTCGCATATCGCTTGTCCTCTTTCAGACCACCTCATTCCCGCTTCGAAATTCTTTGTGTCAGCGGTCTCTTCTTTCACATTGAAACCTTCTTCCTTCACGTCCTTGGAGACGGCATCGGTGGCAGCTTCCTCATTTACCTTCTCTTTTTCGGCTTTCAATTCATCGAGCTTCGCACGAAGTTCCTCTTCGGTCATGTCATCAGTAATTTCGAAAGGGAGATCCTCTTCATTGAATCCATATTCCGCGAGAATACTTGCTATCAATTCTTTGTCCAACTTTTTTCCTCCTTCCCCGGAGCTCTGCGCTTCAAAGCACTTTGCCAATTCTTGTTTAAATTCTCCAAATAACTTTGTCCACGTTTCATCTTTAGCTGCAAAATCATATGGTTCTATGCGTGCTGACGCGAAACACGGCGCTATATTCTCTGCATCATTATCACTCTTGCCAAGCAAACAAAGCGCTGAGAATTGGAATTTATTTATGGTAAGCAAACCTTCTTCACTCTTGGTTTCATAAGGGATGATTTCCATACTTTGCGCAAAATAAATTTCATCGCTGTATTTTGCGTCCAATAACTCGGGGTAGCGCCCCGTCCAGAGAATTATGTCAGCTACCAAATAGGTGTTGACTTTGCCGTCATCTTCCACCACTTCTTCGTAATGCACATCGTCTTGCTGCGGAACGGTTCCGTATGGAACCGTTAAGACGTGGAACGCCAATTCGCCTTTCTCGTTGACAATCAACTCCATGTCATGCCCGCCGACGTGCTTCTTACTATTTTCATCAGCGAAAAGATGTGCTACAACGGGAATATTAAACAACGAAGGCAAAGCGTCATCGACCGCTTCCTTCGGGATATTTGTTTTGTTTTCATTTTTCCCAAGTGCCATCACATAGCATTTACACAATGTAAACTGCTCGTTTATTGGTTTTATGGGCTTAACTTTACTGGTAAATCCAATATTGAGTTTATCCATTTAATTGCCCTCCGGTGAAATTCAACAGATTGCTCGTAACGTATACTATCTCTTCTCTCTTGTCTTCCCCGAAAGCCTCTTCAAATGATTTGATAAAACGTTCGTTTAATTCAAAAGTGTACATTGTCTGATTTCCGTTGAATTTCTGTGTAATATAATTAAAGCCGCTAGACTGCATTTTGTCTGCGACTTCTTTGTCGATAAAACTGATAAATACAGGTTCTAAATTCATACGCCACCTCTGTTTGCATTCGTATCGTTGTCCCTCGTTTCCATACCCGCATCACCGAGTTCCGACAAATCCTCCTGGGGTCTCCCCACGTCTCCGCTGGTCGTGTATGAGTTTTTCAAAGGGGTAAGGTTATCAAATGGAACAAAATTTCGTTCGATATAATCCATACCCGCAATATCAATCTGCGGAACGCCGACTGCCGCAGCATAGTAAGACTTACCGACGCCAAAGGATGCTGCTTCTTTGTAGTACTTTATCAACTCGCCGCGATTAAATACGGTTATAGGCAATATACTTATTTTAAATTTTTGGCTTCCCGAGAAGTTTGTCTTGAGATGTCTGTTGATAACGCGTTCAAATTGTTGTATTATTCCTATCACATATGTTTCATCGTTCTTGATTGCGAGTTGTGTAACGCCCGACGTATCATTTTCCCGTCCATGAAGTAATCCCGATGTACCTGCAGTTGACCAGAAGTTCGCAACTGCATCCGAAAGTGTATTAAGGTTGCTTACGCTTGCATTGTTTTCAAACGATATGCTTTCGAGCTTGAATGGGGATAGTGCCAACCCCACTCTGTCATCAAGCGCACTCGCAATATGCGCATAATATTGTTTGACTATATCGTCAGGAATCAATTGATTCCCCTTTTCGTCAAGGGGTATCTGTCCGGACAACATCTTGTAATTGCGCAATTCGCTAGCCGTTTCTTGCAATGCTTCTTCATTTGCGATTGTGTAAAGCGATGGGATAACACCTGCGAACGGAGGGATTGAATAATCCGGAATAGTTTCATCAGCCTTAATGCATACGGAAATATCAATTGGTACCTCCTGCCATCTTTCCCCCGTTTCGACGTATTTCAGATACATATCCGTAAACACTTGCGGGTAAAATTCTAAATTTCGGGATATTTTCGTCATATCTACTTCATACAGATATGAATTGTCGCAAATCGCGGTTATCCTGCAATAATCAGGGTCGATTTTTAATATAATCGACGAATTGTTATCGCTTACTATAACCCCATAAAACGCGCCGTCTCTTAGCGCCACGAGGGTTACGAACCTCATTATATGCGGGATATTCATCAATTCCAGTGATTTTTTTACACGATAATATTGCTTTGCAAAATTCGAGCTTATGTCGTTTTGGTTAAATCCCAGCGGCGCTATAACATACGCCCCCGTATATAATCCCGCATAGTAGTTGAGTAAACGATTGTAATGCATCGAGGATAGGTACATATAATTTGACGCATCACGCAAACTCTTTTCGCTTGTGGTCGATGACGGGTTTTGCAACCAGCTTAAAACATCTTCTTTATATTTTAATGGATATGAGTGATTTTTTTTCGATCCGCTTTTATTCGGGTCGTATGTTGCTTGACGCATCAACTCCCGGGCGAAGGATGCCGGCATTTGTATAAACGGCTCTCCCCGAGGCTTTGCGTCGCGGGTGTTTCTCCCGTTTCTTTTCTTATTTGCCATTAGAATCCTCCTCTGTGATTTTTCTTTGTTTTCGGTGCTCTAAAATTAAACACCATACCTTCCACGGATTGTCGTGAAGGAGCGCTTGCCATTTCGCGCTCTATAGCTTTTGCAGCAAAAATATTGTAGCTAAGGCTACTGTATCTATCCTTACGCCACCCTGATTTCTCTTTAACCCTGACGATACCGTTGCGGGTCTCATATTCTAAATTTATCAGTTCGTTTATCATAAGGGTTGTTTGGATATACGGCATTTTATAGTACAGTGCATCTGCGGGTTCAAGGGCGTTGTACCCCTTGAATTCACTCAATATTTCGTCTGCGTCATATTCCGATATTAACATTCGTACCTGAGATTGTTTGATTGCCTCGCGCAACATTATTGCACATTGAGAATTGAACTCCGCCTGTCCTCTGACGGCGTATATAACTTTCGGTGCGTCCTTAACCAAACAGCGCTCTGCTAAATCGGGATTGTTGTAACATGATAATGCCCCATAAGTATTTCCGTCTCGGGGGTCGTAAATATCAGTCATCAATGCGTCGCTGACCCCAAGTCCCAATCCGGTTGTATCCAGCACCAGAAAATCGCAATCAAACTCCTCAAAATATTTGCGTAATACCAACGCCTGAGCATCAGTCCTCAGCCCTTCGTTACTATCAGCAAATACGATGTTGTACGCATATCTTCCGTTACCTAATGGAACCATTTGATTGAGTATTATCGAGGTTGCATCGTTATTCTTATTCCTTTCCGAGGACATTAGCGCAATGTCCGCAGACAAAATCCGTTTTTCCCCGGGTTTCTTCGGGGGAACCAAAAGTTTCCTATCTGCAATTTTGTGCGGCATGCTTTTAGAATAAAACGGAATTCTTATTTTTCTGAGCTTATCCAAATCGTCAAAACTATACAGTCCGCCATCGCCCTGTCCAAAAAACAAAGCTTCCATTTCCATTTGAAAGGTTATCCTGTTGAATGTGCTCTCGGACATTTCATCTTCTATTTTTGTTCTGTCAAGCCTACCTTCTTTTATCATTAGTTGGTACGGAATAGCGCAACAAAAATAACTTCGCCCTCGTATCATATTTATCACATATGACCGAACTTGCTCGTATGACCAGTGGGCTTCGTACCAACAAGAACTCGCGTAAATTTCTTTGGTTTGTTCCCTAGGATAATCCGCGTACTCGGGCTTATCCAAAAATGGAGGGTGCCTTTGAGAAGTTAAGAATTTGCGCAAAACGGTGTCGATGGTATTTTTGTCCACCATTCTGAACTCATCGACGACTAATACCGTGGCTCTGTTGTGACGCGCATTTTCTGTTGCAGTAACAACAACCATTCTCGAACCATTCATAAACGATATGAACGCGTTTGTCTGGTTGATTTGCACCTCGGAAATTTCCGAACGCAAATTCTCTGACATCGGCATCAATATTTCGTTAACTTTGTCGATTATCTCTGTCGCTTGTTTTCGCGTTTTAGATGCTAAACATATACGTGAATCGGGATATAGTATCGCATAGCAAACGCAAAACACGGCTATTAAAAATGATTTACCGCCGCCTCGGCTCGCCAGATATATTGAGTTTGCATCTTTAAACATCATACAAAGTATGATTTGCTGGAACATATCAAGATTTAACCCGAGATAATCCTTCGCAAATCTGTGCGGGTTAGATCTGTAAAACGACGCCCAAAGATTGACTGCTTGCATGGTCTTGTCGATAGCTGCCTGACGAACCTCTGTTTCGGTCATCGTATTACGGGTTATCATTTTTCCCTCCTTTGTCGGAGTACTTATCCAGCAACGACGTTTCTGCTATATTATCATCTTCGTATTGAGGAGGCTTTACCGTGTATTCCCCCATTTCTTTTTCGTATGCTGCAGAGTTGTCGTTTTCCAAGTGCACTAGCTTAGCCAGATGTCCTAGAAAGAATGTGTCAATATACTTTTTTACATTGTCTACGTCTTCCCATTCCGGCTCAGGCTTTGAAATGGGCTTTTCTGTTTCCCATTTTTTTATCAATGTTCCGAATGTATTTTGCTGTGTAAGCCCACTATCTTTGGATTGCGCAGGTTTTAAATTTGCTGTTCCTAATAAATCTTGGAATGTTTTTGTTAAATCGGTTATCGCTTTTATGTCGCGTCTTTGTTGTGCTTTTCTCAGTGATAATTGTGTAAAACACAAGTTTTTGAAAATCTCTTCCTGAACTTTCGTTTTGCATTCGTATCTGGATTTCCAGTCATTATACTGATCCTCGAGAAACAGGTATTCCTCGGTTGTAAAACCAAATCCGAAAAATTCTATTGTTCCGTCGGATACTTCCGTAACCGTTGTCCACGGCGAAGCTTGTCCCTCTTCTACTATATCGGTCTTATCAGAGATAACACCGCGCGGATGTTTCTGACGTATCGTGTCCAGATATGTTGTCCCACGCCTCTGAAATTGCTTCAAATTCATTCTTCCGGGGTAACCGATAATTTTACTCATACCGCGAGTAAGGGTATCCAGCATTTTTAATGCATCTTCGTCATAATACCAATCAAAAATTCTGCAGCAATGTTCGATTGCTTTTGCTTCGTTTCCATTATAAAATCCGTATAGTTTGTTATAATAGGCTTCGATACAAGTCTTGCATATGGGTAAATATCCATTATTGCCTTCAAAAAGAGGAGAGTTGCTTATCGAAAAATTTGCAGGTTGCGTTGCATATTCTTTTCCGCAACAAACACATTTGAATGTTTTTGTGCTTGAACTTCCCTTCTTTTTCTTTTTCGTAGCGCTCTTTTTCTTCTGCATCTCAGCTATTTTAGATGTATCCACTTGCATAGAGCCCACGCCAACAGTATCCATTATCTCCCTCCTTTTTATCCTTATCAAAAAACCGCCGGGGGTTACCGGCGGTTCTGTTGTTTTATTTTATCAGAATAATTCGTCTACATTTTCTTCGTCTTTTTTGACTACATAATATTCAAGCGTGGTTGTCTGGTTTTCGTGCCCCAACAAGTTCTTCACGGCTTCAATATCCTTTCCTTCCTCGACAACAGCTTGCGTTGCTCTGCTTGCCCGTAATGTGTGAGGGTGTATCTGTCGCCCGACGATTTTTGATATTACACCTGTGAACCATTTGTTAATTGTCGCTTCCGTAGCTTGCTTCACCCCATCGCTGTGAAATGTAACGAACATATACGGGCAATCGTCTTCACCTCTGACTTCAAGCCATTTCTTGAGTGCCGACATGCTCGCATCACCGAATGTCAATTTGCGCACTTTTCCCTGTTCTCCGGCACCCTTTTCTCGCACGGGGTGAGTTTGATAAATGTGGAATTCTTCCGTGATAGCTTTCCCGTTTTCTCCGGTGACTTGTCGTGTTTTCACAATTGGGCTGGCTTCAACTACACTTTTAAGTATCTGCCTTGTTGCTGCACGTCTGCACCCGGTTTCAAATGTGAACATCACATACGCCGCTTTCTGATACTCTCCTCTGGCGTTCAACTCATCGAAAAGGGTTGCCAATTCTTCTTTCGTCAATGGTTCTTTTTCCCTCACGATTTTTTTTGCAGGGCGCTTAATGCTCTTGTTTATAAAATTGCGAAACGTAGGATATTCGTCGCAATAATATATCTCAATATATCCATTCAACGAACTTATGGCTGCTCGTTTGTTATTCGTATCGGCAGACGAGCATCCTCTGTTGACCAACCAATTTTGAAACCTCTTATACTCTAATGGCTTAATATCAATTTGCCGTTTATTCCCGAGATTGTCCTTTACCCACATAAACCATATTCTGAGATTTGATTCATATATTTTCTTTGTTTTCGGAGAAAACTCTGTGGAATTATCAAGAAAATCCTGAAGAATATGTTTATTGAACTCACATACTCCGTTCCAATCCTCGGGTTTGATTTGTTGTAATTTGCGCATTTATATTTTAATCTCCGTTACCGTCCGCCAACATACTTTCGCTTGGAGTAAACTTGATATAATCCCTGGGAGGCATAGTTATTATTTCACCTGTGGAAGGATGCCTGACGTTTTTTGCCTTCGCTTGCTTATGCTTAAACGACCCAAACCCCTGTATTATCAAATCTTCGTTTCTGTTATATAAAACGTCTCCTATCAACGCAAACACACTGTTGCAGATTTCTTTTCCGTATTCTATGGATACGCCGAAAACCTCGGCGTATAATCGTCCAAATTCACTTCCCTTCATTCCTTCTTCTCCTTTCAATCACATATCGAATTTAAAAATTGACTGTTCGACAACCCCTTTGCCTTCTTCTATAATCAGAAATGTCGCTCCGGGATTGGATGTCTTTCCTAGTTGTAACGCATAACCGTCAACTCCTATAATACTGGGAACACTAATTATATCTCGGTTGACACCAACGGTCTCTGCCCGATAGTGGTGCATATGCCCGCCTACCAAAATATCTATTTGTGTGTTGTATGTATTGCTGAACGATTGTATTGCTGTAGCCAGATTCTTAACTTCACCGTGTATTCCCAAGACATTAAACCCCATGATATTTTCATATATCAAGCCGCTCGGATTTGTTATCATCTCGAAATTCGGATTCTCTTCCATTCGGACGGATATAAACTCCTTGATGACCTTGCTCATGTTGTCGTCTTCGAATGTACCTTTCGGCTGGCCTATCATTCTTAGCTCGGTGTGGTTTCCGTATGTCATACAAAAATGGACTCTGAAATCCTGGGTGAGTCGAGCCAGCCATCTGCATATATAGTCAGCGTAACGAACCGTCGATTCGACTACTCCATATCGAAGTTTCATCAGTTGCGATGCTCTCAATATTCCGTCTATCTCATCTCCAAGTGAGAACACATAAATATCCGTGAGCTCGTCCCTCTTTGCTTTACTGATGGCTTGATAAAGCAGTTCTTCCATTCTTTCTTCAAAGATTTCAGGGGAGTATTCGTTTATCGTTTCGCCGTGAAGTCCCTTGATGCAAAATTCTGTGCCGTAATGGGTGTCTGCGAAACACAGAATTCCGGCCTTATCTCTGGCGAACATTGTATCCAGCGGCTGGGGCAGCGGTAATTCTGGAAGCCTCGCAACTTCCTCTGCTATCTTCTGTAATATAAGTTCATCGCGCGCCTCTGTTCTGAGCCAGCGGTTGTATTCTCTCTTTTCGTCGCTCAGCTTTTGCTTTTCCTTCTGTATTTCATGCTTTTCCATTTGAAGCGCAGCAAGATATCCGTTCGTGACGTTTGCCGTACCCTCAGTTTCCTTGATATACTCGGAAACAAATGCGCCGCCGAAAATAGTTGTCGATGCTTTTCTCAAAGTATCATAATGGACGCTAAGCTTATATTTATCTACTATCTCGCTCCAATCCATATCATTTAATCCGTTCAGTTTGTTATTGATATCTTGCAAACAATTCTCGTAGGCTTGACGATCCAGCCCGTACTTTGCAAGTTCCTTATCTATTTGAATCACTAATTGCCTCCTTGGTCATATATTGTGATGCCGTTTTTCTTGTAGAGTTGCGGACATTTTTTCTCTCTCCCATTACGGCAATTAGTCTCGCTCGTTTTTTCAAAAAATCAAGCTCTGAAAATTCCGTACAGTAGGGGCTTTTGAAGGATGCCTTCAATTGTTCTGAAAAATTCCGGTGAAGAAAAACGGCCAAAAGTTGTAAGTTTTATGCCGAAACTCGGGAATAATGTCTGCCGAAAAAGGTTAATTCACCGCTATTATCTTCGATAATTTTGGTCATTCCCTCTTTACTTGCATTTATCATTTTCATAAATGCTTCATTGGGTTTTCCGAACAGAATTTCAAACATAGTATTATGTAAAGAACGATACTCCGCATTATCAATTTCGCGCAGAACAATGTACATCAAATATTCATTTTCCGAAAGGTCGTCAACTATTTGTATGTATTTTTTCTTTAACTCCGCCACCACTTCCTGAACTTCTGCTCTGCATTCTTTGTCGAGAGTGTCATAACCGATGTATGCTTGCGATATTGCTTTTTTCACTTCGCACATAAGCTCGATTATCTTATCCCGAACGTGTGTGTAATAACCGCTTTTGTTTTTCATATCGGGAACTTTTACTATATCCATAAAGGGAATTATTTCATCCTTGTATTTTCTCGCCATTCGAAAATTGAAAGAATTAATCGCTTTATGGTAAAAGTCCATCGGAGTGTTGAAATATCTGTACGTGATATTGTCGCTCAAAGTATAACCGTTTTCGGTCGTTATTGTTTTGAAAAACATCGGTTTTACTTGCTTGTCATTCTCTTGTTGACGATACTTGGATTTAAGCGCCTCTATTTCTTTAACGCTGTCAATAGTGAATTCTTTTTTTGCTTTATCTATCTCGATATTGCTCAAGACTGCAAGCTTGCAAATATCAAGATAAAGCTCGTCAAGCCATTCTTTATCGGAACAATCGCTACGCTCCCAATACATGCTGTTGAGCAACTGTGAAAGGTTGACTATTTCACCTATTTTGTTTACGCTCGTCCTGACATCAAGGTCACTTTTGTTTTCATCGTCATAATAACGTTGCTTCTTTTTTGCTTCAACGAAATTCGTAGGCACGAGAAATTCCCCTTCTCTGCGCTGAGCGACCTCGATCAATATGGGATTATCTGTGATAAGCATTGTGTCACTATCCAAATCCGCACCATTCAACTTTTGAAAAATGTTACTGCCGATAGAGTTAATGTACACAATTTCATTTGTGAGATTAAAATATGTATCTATTAAAGAACTTTCTACATTTTCGGCAAGCAATACATTTCCGGCGCAAATATGCGGCGAACGACTTCCAAGTAACCGACGTCCATATTCAAACCGTTTGCTGTGTATGGCATTAGTGGGGATAATGCTTTTACCGTTAAAAATTCCTATTGCTTGTTGCAAGAGCTCCACCCCGTTCCCCAGCAGCGTTGAATAATTACCGTCAATAAGTAAATGTCCTCGCTTCAGGTTTTTAATATAGCCCTTAACTATTGCATCTCTGAAACCCTTATATAGTTTTGTCTTTGTGAACTTGGAATTAATCCCCAGGAGTTTAAAGACAATATCGTTTTTTGTCTTATAAGGATGCAATTCTGCTTCTTCTTCGGGGGTCTTTACCGCATATCCTATGTGGTATCTCAAAACATCGGGGTCGTTTCTCAAGGCCGCAGCATATTCCAATGAATCTTTCAGCAACGCCTGTATCTCATTTTCCTTAAGGTCAAGAGTATTGATTAGTTGATAGTGGCATTGAACCATCCTTCCGTCAAAATAGTGCGTCTCTTTCTCGTATTTGACGATACCGAAAGTTTCCTCGATGTTTTCCAGCCATTTGTCCAGCGTTCCAAATTTAAGGTATTTAATGCTGCTTGGAGTAGTAATGAGTTTGATTTGCTTAATGTCCGTGGCAAGCGTAAATCCGTTAAGTTGTCCTATCTCGGTTATTCCGTAATCAGAAAACCATTTTTGTATATTCGTATTGAACGCGCATGTTTTAAAAAACCGGTTTCGCAAAAGCAGCATCCCTTTGTCGCAATATTTCCCAAACATGCTGTAATCCATTAAGGACTCGCCGTCCCAGATTGTATTGTGTATTTCGTGGTCTTGGATGCCTGCTGTCAGTTTACCGTTTTCATCTCTTACTGAAGCCACCTTTTCTGTAAAAACGCTTTCTACGTCATCTACGACAAGTATGCTTTCTTTTGGGATTACCATCGTATCTATAATGCTGCTCATTGGCAATGATATATACGCTTCCCAAGCTGCGAGGTCTATCGGATCTCCTTCCTTTATAGACAGTCCGCATTTGTCCCATCTTTCCATCCGCTTTGCTACAGCTTCGTTTACAAATAAACACTTCCCGACACGCGCGCTTCCTGAGCTTCTTTTATATCTCACATAATGGTTCCCGTCACAGACAAATCCGTTCTCATACAAATATCGTCGCAAATCTCTTTTATTCATTATGACGGGGATGTTTCCCACTTGCGCGTAACAACCATCCGCGTATATGAAGTAGTTCTCTAATAGCTGCGGGTTTATTGGTTTGGCAACTTCCACGTTCGTTTGTATAGCCACCAGCTGTTCGTCCTTTATGCAGACCCCGTCGGTGAATGTGCAGTCGCGTAAATCATACCCCGCTCTCACGTAGGTGTTTTTGCCTTGTTGATTAAATTCTTTATAGGAATAAGAGAAATTGATGTTTATTACTGATAATGTGTATTTTTTTTTATCTGATACGAAATAAAAGTTTCTTTTTCTGGTGGCTTTACAGTATTCCTCTTGAAGTTTTATCGTATCCAAGCTCCAATCGAGAGTGTTTTTAAACTTCCCAAGATTTATCTCTCCTGTGGGTCTTCGGATATTGTACCCGCAAGGATTATCTTTTTTCAAATTCATCGCCGCATAAACATCTTTCGCTTCCAATGATATTATCTTAAATGACCTATTGATAATTCCTTCCTCCTAAATTTAAAAGCCTTCTTCGGCAGTTTCATTTATAATTTTCTGATACTCACGCATCCGAAGTGCCATGTCGTTCCTATAATCTTTAAGCGCTTCGTTTTCTTCGGTATTGATTATCTCGAAATGTTCGCATCGGCTCATATGACTACAGGTGCCGTACCAGATACATTGACGGCAATCTTTCATCTTTTCCTTTCCTCCTTTAACTTTTTACTTCTTTTGAGAGCATAACCCGCTTCGAAATAGTCAACCTTATTCCATAGCGCGAACCGTATCTCGGTCAAATCTTTACCCTCCTTCAGATTCTTCAGCCATTCGGTAAGCAAAAACCTCATTCGCTTGCTGGGCAGATAGATGTGTATCGTCTCGCCGTTTCGTACTGCGGAACGGAATATCCACTGTATCAAAACAGATAGCGCATACATATCTTGATTAATGTCTGTAACACCTGTACGGTGAAGATAATTCTTCATCCATGGCATCATATAGACATTGAGGCAATATGCTAGATAATGCCTGTTCGCAAAGTCGTTGGTAGCCCGCTTATTGAATGTTATGAATCCGTTGGAATACCCTTTCCCTTTGAGTGCGTTGCGATAGCGGTTTAGGGTAGTCCACATTTTGTCTGTACTTTTAATTTCTGGATTTCGGAATATGTTATAGAGATTATTTTTAAGCACTCGAATTTTAGGTTGTTCGGGTTCGGCAGCGGCTCTGTCAAACCACCCTGCCGATAAAGAAAAAGCCTCGTTACCGATTTCGTTATAGCGAGGCTTTTGAGTTATTAATATCTTATCCGTAAGGTCTATTCGTCTGTCCATTTGAGATAGCCTGCAGTATCGATAATTGTCATCTTCGCGTTTGACTCCTATTAGCTCGTAAGAAATGTTATTGGCTTCAAAAAAGTATCTCAGCAACTGATGCTCAAACATATACGTCAGCACATATGCTTTAGGAAAACACTCGAACAGGTCTATTGGTATCACCCAAAAATAGAACGAGCCATCATAATCGATAAGGTTCCGAGACTTAGACATTCTCTTAACGTCGTGGAATATGGAGCCGCTATAGTTCTCGTCTTCCCAGAGAACCATATTGTCATCCTTGCTGGCTATGCCGTTGCGTACCAGAAAGTCTACGTCACCGCCGTCCATCCCTAGCGGCTGAAACAGGTCGAGAACCTCATCGAGCACAAGTATGTACCCTTGTGTCCGTATAAGCTCTTTGACCTCATCCGTATAAGAATAGAAGAGCGCGTGTGTGCTGACTATATTTCTGCCTGCACGCAGTAGTTCGACCAGATCATTGAACTTCGAATACCCCGTTAGGGTTCTCTGTTCCGGGGAAGCAAACCCCCTAGAGACGCAGGCTTTCTTTATTCTATCTACTTCCGTAAGATAAGGTGTGATTACTATGTACTTGTGTGCCAAGTCATCGTTTATCATGCCGATACAGGCTTGGGTTTTACCCTGCCCGCAGAGGGCGTCACAAACGAAAATTTGCATTGAAAAACCTCTGAAAAAATGTAAAGTATAAGTAAAATGCAACCAAGGGGGTTGCAAAATGTTTTCAAAACCCCCGAACAGTGGGGAGAAAAAAACCTTTCCTAAAAAGAGATATAATATATGGTAGCAAAAAATACTTCGGATTTTCGGTGTTCACTTGTCGCATATCGGCCGCTTCGCTTAACTTAAGCGAGGGACGCTCGCGGACGCTCCGTCTCCTCCGGAGCCGTCGCGGGCGGCAACTATCACAGTGGGAGAACATTTAAAAAAATTTTTTCGAAGCGAAACGCTTCTCCTTCCTTACACTTCCATTATATCATACGTTTTTGTATTTCGTACTTGAGTGTCTCATAATAGCGAGAAAAATTTTTTAAAAAAATTTCCCGCGTATATACGCGTGTGCTCGTATATCATCAAGGAGATTTGCGGGCAGTCTTCTTTTTTTACCGTATGTCGGAGTGAAAAAAATATAGTTAAATAGAGGAAAGTAGAGCAAAATAGAGAAAAGTAGAGCAAAATAGAGAAAAGTAGAGGAAAGTAGAGGAAAGAAATTTTTCTTTCTTTATATATTTCTTTCTTTCTTATATATTATATACTACTATAAGTATATATACGTTATATCATTACTACTATAAGTGTTTGTACTCTTATTTACACAGTTATAGTAGCTGCTACTATACACAGTTATAGTAAGCCCCACTATTACACATATAAGAGACTCTACGTTAATACACAGTTATAGTAAGCCCTACTTGGATTATAATACGCTACTATAATAGTAAGCGCTATTATTATTAACAGTAACTGTGGGCTTACTATTATATGCTTCAGTAAGCGTAGCTACTAATACTATACATAGTAAGAAGTAAGCGCTACTAGTATATACCCGTGTAAGAGAATGTATTTTACTTATTAAGAGTATAAGCGTCTCAAGAATAGTGTGTACGCTTATGTAGTATCTCTCATAGAGCGTATATACACAGAAAACGTATCGTATATACCCAGGGTAATTCATGTGTACACAGTTCCTTTTAAGCCTTATAATCTATATACATAAGAGTTCGAACAAGTTTTTTTTGGGAGCAGTTCTCCGTACTCTACGCACATATAATGTAATACCTTGAATATGTGTGTGTCTCTGAAACCCTGATTTATCCCCTATTTTTAATTTTTTACGGAGATGTGTTTTCCTTCCTACTCTACGAGCTTCTTCAAACCGTGATTTGAAAATGTGGTGGGAGGAGGGGGTGAATGGTCGTATGGTTCGGGTCGGTGATGGAGAGCAGACACATGGTTTTTGCTCTTTTTTTTATATAAAATCGTGTAAATTAAGGGGGCGGACTGTGCGATGTTATCTTCGCCCGAAAGATAATATTCCCGTTGCGCCGTTTCGGGAAAACTCGCCCTATAAGGGCGAAAAAATTCCCCCTTTTTCGGCTCAAAGGTCAACTGTTGCAAATGCAACACTCCCCTTTTCCCTTTCAGGGAACCTTCCCAAAGTTGCAAATGCAACAAAAACTGCCCTTGCCGCGGGGTAAGGGGTAAACTACTCGGGCGCACCGCCGCACGCGAATCCCCCTATAATCCCCCTCCCCTATGGAGTACTCCATAGGGGAGCCGACAGAGCGGGGTAAGGGGAATCAAACTCGTGTGCAGGGGCACGCAAATAACACCCCCTATTGCCCCCCCCAAAAAATCAGGGCAGTCCGCAAACGGCGCGCCCTCGCATGTTCGGCGTGTGCGCGACTCTGAGACCGCCCGCTACAGCGCCGAATCGTGCGTAATTAACGCATGAGTTTGTGCTAGGCTGTAAGCAGTCAATCGGCGACGAGCCGACCCGACAAGAAAAAATATATATATATATAGGAGGGCGCAAATATGAGCGCAAACAAGAAAACTTTTATGCAAACCCAGGCAACCGCTAGTAACGAAGTTACTACCCTTCCCAAAGACTTTGTTATAACTCCTGACGGAGTTATACGGCGCAGATTGGACGTCAAGGACGACCCCGAAACACGTGATATAATCGCACATAGGGAACGCAGTATGCGCTATCAAGAGGCGCGTGAGAAGTCGGCGGCAAAGCGCAAAGCCGAAGCCGAAAAACGCTTACAAGCTACGCTTGTAAAAAACACGGAAGCTGCGGCTACACTCTCTGAAAGAGAGCGTAGGGAAAAGCAAGCCGAAAAGGCGCGTTTATGGCGGGAATCCCGTACGAAGTACGGGATAACAGAGCAAGCCGAAAAGGCAATCGCCGACAAGCTCACTTATGACTACGTCATAAGCGAAAAGACGGTAATGCCGCTCGCCATAGCCGCCGCCTTAAAAAGCTTACGCTTTTTCCTGAACCGTTCGGGGCAACCTCGCATGTTTGAATTATATTTTAACCTGCTCACGGACGTAAACAGGCACATACACGACGTCGGTAGCGTCCTTACGGACGCTATGGACTTGGTGCAAACGGCGGCAATGACTTTTTGTAAATACAAAAAGTCGGCAGACGAACGGCACGAAGCTGCTCCCGACTCACGTAGTGAGTCGGACGGGACTTACACGAACGGCAAGACGGGACTGCCCGTGACAATCTTCGGGGAAGCTATTCACGAAGTGAATAAGCTTATAGCCGCAAATCGTCGTAAGACAAGCAAAGCCGTCTATATCGAAGATATAGACGAAAACGGGCTCGGTTATATAGAAGTGCCTGACGGGTGGGACTGCGAAAGCATTGACGACCTTGCGTATTATAACTCAGCAATTGCTGAGTTATGTGACCCTGCAAAGCCGATACAAGAAAAAATTCTTAGACTTCGTCTAAGCGGGGTTGCCGTGGACGACCCTCGTGCAATGCAAGTGAGCGAGTACGCAAAAAAGAGAGGGCTGACTCGTGACCCCTTCGGGGTCAAAACAGTGGCGAAAAAAGTCCGCCGTGCTCCCTCTTATGTACGCAAAGTCTTACAAGATATAGGGCGTAAAGCCGCCGAGCTCGGCTACCCCGTCCCGAAAAAGTAACACTAGTGTTACTTTTTCTTCTTCGCCGCTCCGAGTTTTCGGGGCGGCTTTTTTATTATACGCATATATACGCGCGTCTTACTCGCGCAGGAAGGGAGGGGCTGAGGGGGAGGGAAAAACGCATGCGCGATTGATAAACACTGCCGCCGCCGTCGGGCAACCTTACCCGTAGGGTATCCCCCCGTTGGACTCACTTTTCGGCG